>Ga0209480_10000571_pt1 | contig 30041 bp, 24 predicted proteins | sample JI61114C2DNA_FD_187501 | JGI IMG/M metagenome (GOLD analysis project Ga0209480, IMG submission 187501) | Wastewater effluent complex algal communities from Wisconsin, to seasonally profile nutrient transformation and Carbon sequestration -... | ecosystem: Engineered > WWTP > Effluent > Algae... | reverse complement strand
GCAGACATGATATATGATTTAGTAATTAATTATTATTGATATTGCGATAAAATTTAGCTCTTTCTTCAAAGGAAGGATTTTCCGGTATAGGGTCACCAATTTGGTCAAAAAAAGTCATTAATTCAGCACTGTGTTCCTGACTTTTTCCGTTGCGTAAATTGTAGTGCGCAAAATAGCACCACATCATCGCTTTTACTTTTGTTTTGTCTTCATTCCACATAACCGCTTCCATTAACAACATTTTTGGAAATGCAGTGAGTAATCTGGTTTCTATCGTAACCATCTCCATACAATTTACCGGCAACATATACGAAATATTAGTCTGCGCCACCACCCAAGTAATACCTGTGGTTCGAGCCATTTGGTGCAGGTCGAAGTTATATGCACTCATCAAATGGTCTTCCCGCGTATTAATAATGTAGTCGATATATTTCGAATTATTTAAATGATTAAACGGGTCGCAATCAGGGAAACGTGCCTGCACTTTACTTTCCACCGATTTAAGTAGTGATGTAGTTTGCATATTTTTTGTTTTATAGTGTCAAAATAAAATATACCGATTGGTATATTCTTAAAGCAAAAAAAAATTATTCTTTTAAACTTAAAATATATTGTGTCAAAAATTCCATAGTAATTTTTAATTCCGTGGATTTGCCATGCACCTTTGCCTGCATCACAGCACCTTCAATGAGCGACATCATCACCACCGCCACTTCAGTTGGTTTCGTATTACTTTTTATTTCCTTGCGTTGAATGCCACGTTTAATTTGATTTTCAAGTGAAGTCTTCCAAAAAGCAAGAGCCGTTGCAGCGCGTTCACGTAATGCAGGATGCGTATCATCAGCTTCTGTTGAAGTATTTAATATCGGACAACCCGCTTTTAAAAACGGAATTTTCAAAAAATCGCGATATACATTCGGATACACCAGCAAACGTTCAATTGAATTTTCGGTAGCCAAAATCCGTTTTTTTATATAATTGGTAATCCGCGCAAAATTATAATCAAATGCCGCCAGGGCCACCTCGTCTTTATTCTCAAAATTGCCATAAATGCCGCCCTTGGTAAGTCCCGTCGCCTCCGTCATGTCGTTCAGCGAAGTCCCTGCAAACCCCTTTGCATTAAACACCGGTGCCGTTTGTTCAATAATAAACAACCTGGTGCGCTCCGATTTGCTCAACTCTTTAGACATAACGATGCAAATATATAAAAATATACCGATTGGTATATTTTTTCAAAAATTTTTTTTTCGAATAACCATGGCAGTTCAGGCTAATACGGTTTATTGTTGGTCGGGAGACCAACAATTGGATTTGCGTTGATTGGCATTAGAATTTATCAATGCAGATTTTGCTTCGTAGCAGCATTAAAATCGAAGGAAAAAAGTATTGGGTTGACCATTAACTCATAATCCGCAGCACCCCCATTGGTTGGTCTCCCGACCAACCAATGGCTTCAACAAATTAACAACAACCGATACTCCCCCGGATTTTCAAGCGGTGCCCTATGTATACATGGCAACGCCTGACTATTCGGATGATCCACCGCTAAACGACAAATGTGCCCCAGCGTAATTTGTATAATTTGAGCATCGGGTAACGCTTCGAAATGTAAGTCGTAAAATTGTTCTATTAAATATGTTTCGAAATCTGCTTCTGATCCGGCAAAATTATTTTTTAACTGTTGGCGAATTTCGGGGATAAGCATTTTTTGTATGCTTTGCGCATTCGGTAAAATTTCAGTGGTTGCACCATAATAAGTACATAAAAAAGTATCTACAGGAATTGGTGAACGGTCGATATGAAATGAATAGACATCGGTGGGGAAAATATTTTCATCAACATCTCTGTCGTATTGTTTTATAATATTTAATGTGGGTGCTGCACCATATTCAGCAAGTAATTCGAAGTCGTTTAAAATAGTATTTCGCGCCTGCTGACCGGCAGGACTTAATTTTATATTGCGTAACAACTCCGGCTCAATAACTGTAATGTTTTCAGTTGAAACACATTGCTGAATTATTTCATAATAATCACCAATGATTTCACGTTCCCAGCATACCGCATTTGTGTTGCCCTTAAGAGGTGTTGCAACTAATTCGTTGAAATTGGTGACGAGTTGCATTGTATTGTGAATTGGTGATTGATGCATTAAAGTGTTTATGGTAAAATGTCGTAATTAATATTAATTGATAACCACAAATTTACAAACTCAAGGTTGGATTTGTGTAAACCGGTCGCAGTTGGCTTAGATTTGTTTGATTAGGGATGCGTTTGGTCGGTCGGGAGACGCGACCTGTGGGGTGAGGTATGATTGTTATTAGTTTTAATAATTGAGGTTTTTTCTTCGTAGGTAAATTACAATCGAAGAAAAAAAGTATCGGGTATACCATTAAATGAAAAATCGTAGCACCCCCATTGGTTGGTCTCCCGACCAACCAATGGGGCAGTAAGTGCTTCTACATGGATTACCTTCCGCCCGGAGGGCAATACTTTCTTAAAAATTCAGTGTACATTGTTGCTAAATGTTCATACGTTCCATCACCTTCCGAAAGTCCGTGTGAGCGATTTGGATAAGCCATGTATTGAAATTGCTTATTGTATTTAATTAATTCATTTATCAGCATTTCCGCATTTTGAAAATGCACATTATCATCTCCGGTGCCATGAATGTAAAGCAGGTTACCTTGCAAATTTTTCGCATAAGTCAAGGGTGACCCTTTAACAAATTCTTCCATGTTTTCTTGCGGCAAACCCATATATCTTTCTTGATAAATATTATCGTAAGTAAGTTGATTTGCTACCGCAGCAATGGCAATACCGGTTTTGTAAATCTCAGGAAACTGAAACATTAAATTCAGCGTTGCGGAACCACCTCCACTCCATCCCCAAACAGCAATTCTATCGGCATCAACAAAATCCCATTTCAAAATTTCTTTTGCTGCCATTGCTTGGTCGCGAATGTTCACTACACCAATTTTTCTATAAACTGATTTACGCCATTCTCTTCCTTTAGGAACAGGTGTTCCTCTGTTATCAAGGGATATATAAATATAACCATCCTCGCGCATATCGCCGCTGTAAAGCCAGTTTTGTGACGCTCCATAGCTGTCAGTTACATTGGCACCCCAAGGCTCTGTATAAACATAGAATACAACGGGATATTTTTTTGACGGATCAAAGTTTTTGGGTTTCACCATCCAGCCGTCCATTTCAATTCCATCTTCGGTTTTAATTTTAAAAAACTCAGTCACATTTTCTTCTTGAACTGATGGTAATTTAGTGGCAATACTTTCTTTTTCGTTTACGGCTTTATGTTTCGGCAGAATAATTAACTCACTAACAGGACTCGTGTAAATATTATTAAAAGTATGCTGCGCAAATTTTCCTGTTGGCGAAATATTATAATCATGCGTTCCGGATAAACCTTCAGGTGTTACCATTTCCAATTTTCCTTTACCATCCAACTTTGTTTTGTATAAATATCTTTGAGTAGCATTTGTGGGAGATGCGAGGAAATAAACAACACCATTCTCTTCATCAATTGCTTTAACAGCAATTACATCGAAGTTGCCACTTGTAATTAACGTTTCTTTGCTGCCATCAATTGCAATGCGATACAAATGTCTCCAACCATCTTGCTCGCTGGTCCATAAAAATTCTTTTCCGCCGGCTAACCATTGAAACGGATGTTTAAAATCAAGTGCGTATGTATTTTCATCAGGTGTAACCACATCCACCCAAGCGGCATCTTTTTCGCTGCTGATAAAAGATGCACTGCCTGTTGAAGCATTACACCGAATTATTTTGCTTTCATTCTGTTTCCTGTTTAATTGCTGAACCAAAAATTCGTTTGTGCCCGGAATAAATTCAAGTCGAACAATATAGTGCTCACGCGGATCTCCATCAATCTTCATCCATATTGTTTTGGCAGTGGCAATATCAATTACACCAATGCGACAAGCAGAAGGACTTTGTCCCACCTTGGGATATTCAACAGGAATAATTCTTGAATAAATGGAATCCGTATTGTTAATCATATAATAGTCGCGCGTGCCTCTAGCATCTAACTGCCAATAGGCAATAGATTTACTATCGTTGCTCCAACGAATTCCATCGCGACAAGAAAATTCTTCTTCATAAACCCAATCAAATGTTCCATTAATGAATTTTCTATTTCCATCTGTAGTGAGTTGTTTGATGGTATGTGTTGCAAGATCTTCTACATATATATTGTATTCGCTAACGTAAGCCACTTTGGTAGCGTCTGGTGAAAACTTGGCAAACATGGTAGATGAAGCAGGTAAAGTGCTCCCAAGTCTCTCCAGACTGCTATCTGCTAAATTGAGCACCCAATAATCACCTTTTGTGTTGATGCGCCAAACGCGCATAGCGTTGGTGTATATCAATAGCTTCTTCTGATCTCCTGAAAAGGCATACATGTTTATTTTTATTGGCTCAGTTTGACCTGATGGTGTTAGCTGTTGCTTACTAATGACAACCTTTTTTTCGTTGCTTGGTAAAGTATATTGAACAATTTCATTTTGTTCAATTCGATAGTATGCGCCTCCATCTGCAGCCCATTTGATGCCTCCCTGCTGGGCATGAACGGAGAATGAAGCTACAAAAACTGTTATCAGTAATAGCATTTTAACAGAGCGGTACATATACATATGAATCGTTTTAATTTGGGCAATAAATATAGGCTTAATATTGGAAACTGAATAATATCGGAATATCCGGCTATTAATCCAATTATACTAATAACTTTTCCTGTTCGAGCAAGGTTCTTGCGGCAAAAAATATTATTCAACCCCTCCTACAACCCCGAAAGCAATCGGAGCGCGGAGCAACATTTGGGACGCGAATAATTCGAAATAAATACTTTCCTAAAATGTTAAGCAGCACCTACTTCATCCAACTCAATATTGCTTCAAGAAATTGAGTTTGTTGGTCGACAAAAACATTATGGGAACAATTATCAAGGTATAATAAGTTAGGTTCGCCTATTAAATGATGCAGTGCATTAACTTGGTCGGTAGAATAGAGTCCGTCCTCTTTCCCATATAAGCCATAAATTTTGATGTTTTTTTCAAGCAAAGTTTTCAGGTTATTTGTCAGGTTAATGGTGGCGTATTTCTCGTTTTTCCAAAAGCCTTGCACGGCAGGATAAGTCATTTGCGAAGCATATTTTGTTAAAAGGGTATCAGTTTTAAATGTTGAATAAATAATTTTGGCCTCTGCTGAAGGATTTTTAGTTGAATAAAATCCATTTTGCATGGCGTGCATAAAACTATAACCACTGTATTCTAATGAAGTGCTATCCATCTTTTCAATCATAGCAATATAATTCAAGTTAGTGCTATCGCTTTTGGATTGATAAATAGTTTTTACCGACGACAATATCGTTTTAAATGTTTCCTGCAAAGCAACAGGTGCTCCAACCAACAAAATGGATTGAACTTTATCGGGAAATTGTTCTGCATATAAAGTGGCCACCACGCCACCAAAGCTATGTCCAATGAGGGTGGCTTTTGTCAGTTCATATTGCTGATTTATGTTATTTAAATCGTCAAATGTTTGTTTGAACGTAAATTGTGCACTAGGGTCAGCGCTGCGCCCCTCCCCTCGCCTGTCATAAACAATAACATAAAATCCTTTGTCGGCAAGCTGCTGTGCTGTAGTAGCTTCAAAGTTTGCACAATTATAACCCGGTCCTCCGTGGAGAAATATAATTGGCGTTTTGTTGCTGTTGCCAAATGTTTTGCTGTAGATTGTTTGGCAATTTACAACCAGGGTTGTGAGAAATAAAATTGTGGTAGTGAAAAATGTTTTCATTTAGTTGCGTTTTTTATTGCTAGTTTACGTATTTACTTAATGTATGTTGTTAGTTACCGAATTTATTCATTTATAAATGTGAAAGCGCTTTCAAATAATTCATCCTTTCCTTCTATTATCCCTTTAATTGTTGGTTGCACAGCGATGTCGATTTTTATTCCTTTTTTTTGCGTTTCAATTTTGTACGGGTAAAACACTCCGACCCCTGTAAACATCGTCTTTTCACCTCCGGCCATTTCTATATAGCTCACCGCTCCATCTGCACCGGATGTTTGACTGCCGATTGTTGTAACATTATTGCCGATTTGCAGGCACATAATAGTAAATTCGGCGTGACTTTGCACTTTTTCATTTCTAACAGCGCAATTTTACTTTAGTATTTCAAATCACCAATAGTTAGCGGGTTTGCCGTTATAGTTCATTCAAAACTACTAAATTATCCTAAAAGCAGTAATTGCTTTGAAGCAGTGTTAAGCCGTTATTACCTTCGTTTTTATAGCTGGAACTCAACTTGGACAACTAATTAAAATTTGGGGGCATGCCGCATCACAATCTCCCTCCGATGCACAATCCTGCTGCGGCACCGTGCTTTACGCTCCAAATCCTCTCCCGCTGAAAAAGCGGGCTGCGGGTTTTCCGCTGCAATCACTTGCCCGGGGTGGGTGCAGGTATGATATCATTCTTGTCCGAGCGGATTCTCGCGATTAATAATACATTTTTAAATCCTGCAAAACCCTGCGACTTTGTGACACAAATAATTCGATTTAAATAACACTCACAACTCCTCATGACGCAGGGTTAGGCGTTATTTTTATTTTTTTAATGTGGCTAGGACTTTGCTTGGACAGCTACTCCATATTATAACCGTACTAAAAATGGGAGGAGGTGGCTGCTTGTGGCAGTTTTAGCAAAAAATAAATTCACCACCATGACTTTCCATTTTCAAGGACAAGTCCATTGCTGTATTTTGAAATATTTCTTGAATAATTCCATCTTCTCCATACTGTTCTTTTGAAAGCTCTTTGTTACGATAAATTGTTTCATCAGAAAACTCAATTCCCGCTTGACCCGCTTTTTCTGCTAATAGAAATAATTCATCAAAGGTTAATGCATATCCCAAATTATGGGCAAAATTATTTCTTATATCATTAATCATTAATAGAAAGGCTTCAAATCTGGAATCAAAATACTCTAATTCAACACATTTTTTTAATTTATTTGGAAAGTTCAATTGTGAAGGTCTTTTATCGCTTCCGTTTTTATGTTCTATAAATTGCACTAACAATGCTTCAATTATTAAATGTCCATTAATAAATGCAGCCATTATCTCATTTCCAAATAATGACATTAAATGATCCAAATTCGGATTCTCACTTCGTTTTTCAAATATCTTTTCTCTCTTGGTCACTGGATTTTCATACTTACCACTAACAGCGGAGTGTGAAAAAACTCACCTCCAACATTACAGCTAATTCAAAAATACCAAATAAGCCTCAACATATATACTACCTTCCGAAAAATTGCAGTAAAGAGCTTTACCTCCAATCAAAATCGGCTACAGATAACCTTTAGCAGCCTGGAGGATAAAATATCGCCGGACAACCCTGTTCATTTTTTAGATGCCTTTGCAGAATATTTGGAGCTGGGAAAATTAAGTTTTGTTGTTCCGGAATTAAAAACTGAAGGTCGGCCACGTTTTGAAACTAAGCAAATTTTGGAGAGCACACATTACAGTAAATAACTGCCAAATTATACAAATCGATTTTTATACATGCATTTTAAGCGCATTAGCGGCATGCAAATTATAGTAAATTAATTGCACGGGAATAATCAGTATTCGTTAAAATGGCCTAGGTTCAATTGTTTAAAAAGGTTTTAATTAAAAAGTATTAGAATTACGACGTTGTGAAACAGTAACCCGTGTTATGCCTTCGTTGTTCTTCAAATGTTATACTGTAAACGCTTTTATTTTTTGCACTAAAAGTTTTTTCCTTTCAGTTATAAATTCAAGAAAGTTGTCGAAGTTGTATGTGCTTATTGTCGGAATAGTGTTTCTGTCTTTGAAGTTAGAATCACGAGTCGAAAACCAAGTTTCAAAGTCTTCTGCACTTTTTTCAAGGTTCTTTGAATCCGTCAAAAGTTGAAGATTGCCAATTGAGTTAAAATGCTTTTGATATTCTAGAATCCTGTCCATGTCGTAGCCACGAGCTTTTAACTTGGCTGCTGTAAACTCTGACTTTGGAAATATATGGTCTTCATGGAATTTTTTGCCCTTCCAGTCTCTGTCTGGATACAAAAGAGATAAGATTAGATAACTGTATTTGGTGCTATAATTTGTCGCAAGTAGATTTTCAATTTCAGTGTCGTTAAATGTTGGCTCAATATTTAATCGTTTATTTAAGGCTTCATAAGGGAAAAATGAAAAGTTAGTTTGGGCATTGATAGTTTCTTGAAGATTTTTCAAAATTGTATCAGATGAACCACCAAAAGCATTTTTGAGCAACGTAACGATTAGCCACTTTTGAATAATGTTTTGATTTCTTACATCGTTCATGTCGGTGGAATCTATAAAGTTTTTTGGTTTTAATTTGCCTAAGTAAAATGATATAGGAAGTAAAGCAATTTTTGCAACTAAACTTTTGTCGTTGAAACCAAATTTGTGCATTAGCTGAACAGTCATATCAATGTGGTCAGTAATGTTGTCCCAGTTATTTTCAATTTTTTCAAGATTGGTTCTTGTAAAGTTTTTGACTTTGTATTGAATTGGCAAATCGTCCGTGAGATATAAGCAACCTTTAAGAACAAAGTCTTTTCCGAAAGAGTAGCCGCTACCAATTGCATTTATGTTGTCCGTAAAAGAATGAATTTCTTCTCTTGCGTTTAAGTTCACCCATTTGGCTGTTGCCGTTGATAGTAGAATGTCGCTATATTCAAGTTTTACTCCACCTGTGTTTGCTCTTATAAATGCTTCGACAACTTTGTCGTAATCCTGCGATTTTTCTTCGTAGTAGTTAAGAAGTCTTGATGTGTGAATTCTTGAATGAAGTCGTCCAATGTGAGAATTTGCAATATCTTTTTGGTCGTCCGTGAAATTCTTTAATCTTTCCTTAATTTCTTTTTTAGAATCTTCTGCATCGTCAAAGTTAAGAATGTCGCCAACTAAATACCAATATTGTGGATTTGGGTCTTTGGGGTTTGCAACGTCGTTTTCTCTAAACTGAAATTGATAAGTGAATTCTTCGGGATTGTCGCTTTTAATTGGAGCTTTTAAAATGTTCAAATAAAGTTTGCACTTTGTCCAGCGATAATAAAAATAGCGATACGAACCTTTAAGCCCAATGAATAATGAAGTAAGTCGTTGTTGTCCATCAAGCACCAAATATATATCTTGATTTATTCCAGTTACCGATGCTTCTTTATTGTGCGGAGTTTCTTGGTCAAATTCTCTGATAAATTCGTATGCTGTCCACTCTTTTTTGTTCTCTTCTTTAATTTTCCAAAACAAAAATGTGCTGATTGGAAAGTCGCCCATAATTGAGTCGAAAAGTTTCTCAATACCATAAGTTCCCCAAACAAATTCTCTTTGAATTGCAGGTAAAAATGTTGTCCTATTAAGGTACTCAGAAGTAACTTCACTAATTGTCTTTGGGATGTAACTCATATTGTTTTTTATTTATTTATGTCTGTCTGTTTAGTGTTTGCACGGTTTCCCTACAATGAGGCATAACGTTTTTGCACGTGGCGTTCGTGTGGGATTTCAGGCACAAAACTGCCAACCCAGCACTTAAGTTGATTTGAAAAACTGCACTTGAATTTAAGCACTTCACCCCGCATGACGCCAAACGCATGTTACCAGCTGGCGTTCTTGTCCACGGTGCCTGTAAACCATTGTCTTTATTGAGTTTCATTGTCATTTTCTCTGTCGTGACGGTCTGTGCATTTGGGTATTTTTTTCAGAAGGGGAGGAGATTATTTTTAATTCAATTTTGTCAGGGTAGGAAAGGTGGAAGCTCTTTTGCAAGCTTTGGTCTGTGTTTGGGCTTGCGTGGCTTGCAAATGTGCTTACACCTGTGGGTTGGCTATTTAAGGATGATTTTCTCAATTTCCCTGTCATATTTATAGTTTACGATTTGTTCGTTTAGAATTAATTCAATTGCTCTTTCAATTTCTTCAAATGGAACAATAAACCATTCTCTCGGTGTAACTCTTTTCCCTTGAATTATTTCTATGTCCACATTAAGGCATGCTTCCGCAAAGAATCTGTGAAGCAGTTGTTCCAGCTTGTCTGCGTTTCTGTTATAGCAGGCATAGCTTGAAACTTTGATCACATCTGCATACATATAAGTAGCTTCATTTTTTGAGTTCTTAATTCTATCATCTAAAGGTGTTGATGTAAACCCAATTTTGAATAGGTTTTTAATGCCTGAAATTTCAGGATGATTTGACTTAGATTTTAAAACATAAATCCAACCAGTTTTTATATCTTCTTCCTCTACCATTCCTGCATTTACATAAAGCTCCTTGTTAATGTTATCAAATGTATCCGTGATCATTTTTCCATCAGCATGAAGTATCTTGTAAAGGGATTGAAATCTCATGTTCGAAACAGTGCCATTCTCAAATATTGTTGTGGTTCTGCCATCAGGTCTGTTATGTACTCCACTATTGAATTTTTGTATTGATTTATCCCAATCAACTTTTTCTAGGTATAGCATAACACCACTATTTATGTAAAATGATTTTTCCTTCAGAGACTCATGGTTGAAAGTCAAAATTTTTCGACTCTTGTCTTTAATTTCCTGATGCACCTTTTGAAACATTGCTTCATAAGGTTTAAACTCCTCCTCTTTCAATGGTTTTCGTTGTGCAACAAAATCTGCTTTTTCTCTCTCTTCTTCTTTTGAAATATGCTTGTATTTGAAAACTGACAAATCGCTGTCTGTTTCTAACAATCCAAATTCATCATCATTCAAAATATCATCAATCGAAGCTTTTGGAATTTCTACTTCACCTAAAAGATTATGCCTATCGTATGGCTTCAATGATTTTTTTTGTTGCTCATTTTCTCTGATATTTTTTAATCGGGCTAATAACCCATATTCGGACATACTTGATGTATTCGGTTCTCTGCCGTTTTTATCAACGAAAGAATTTATTTCTTCAAACGAATCAATCAAACGCTGGTCAGCAGTTTTCACGTTTGATGCCTTAGCCGTTGAATCCAACAAGCCAAACTCATCATCATTGAAGATGTCATCTAATGATATTTTTTTCTTATTGCCCATTCAATGCTCTTTGTCTTTTTAATTCACGTAAAAAAATAACTGCTTCTGCCATTCTTTTTTCTTTCGGGTCATAAGATTGAAGATTAGGTGCTTCTCCCGTTCGTCCAATCCATTCTTTTATTTTGGGCCAAAGCATAATGGCTTCCTCCTCTGTCATTTCAATTTTGATAGATTGAATATGTTCGTCAATCAGTTTTAAAACTTGGGTTGTTACCGATTTTGACAAAATTTCAAATGCCTTTTGAAACGGATTTACTTGGTCAATCAGGTCAATATGAATGTCATCTATGTTCACAAAGCTATTTGCCATTCGCACAAATTTCTTTCCGCCTTGTTCTTCAATTACACTGTTTTTTATTACTGAATCTACTACAACATGCTGACGAACTGCTTCTACATCTTCTTCATTCAAATAAGGATAAACCTCACGAATAATTTTGGGGATTAAAACGGTATTGATTACTTCAGGTTCAACATTACCTGGCATTGCTTTCAACATTTGGCCGTCTTGCAAAATCCTTGCTTTTAAATCGTTTAAATCACTTTCAATAATGTCTTTTGCACGTTGAGATGTTGGCAGTTTGAACCCTCTTATTCTTATTGTGTTTTCATCATCATTTTTTTCATCTTCTTCGTTATCATCTTCTTTCAATTTGAATTTGAAGTTTGGAGCCAACACTTGTTCCATTAACAACGATGCAGTTATGGCTTTCAACATATTGTTTACCGCAACTTTCACTTCGTCTGTTTCTGCTTCGGGTTGTGCAATCAGGTTAGTGAATTGAGCATGTGTTTTGTTGTTGCTGTCTCTTGTTGCCCGACCAATGATTTGAATTATTTCGGTTAATGACCCTCTGTAACCAATGGTTAAAGCATGTTCGCAATATGGCCAGTCAAAACCTTCTTTTGCCATACCTAAAGCTATAATAATATCAATAGCATCCGCAGTGTTGGAATCTCGTAAGTATGCTGAAATTTTATCTCTTTCTTTTTGATTGTCGTTTACCAAATCGGCTACTTTCAGCACTTTGTCCGAACGCTTACTTTTCACATACAAAACACCCGTATTTTCATCCTGTGATTCTAAATCACCCAACGCATAAATGATGTGTCCAACTTCTTCATATTTTTCTCTTGACGATTCCGCAGAGTTTACACTCGGTATGTGGATGATTGTTTTTTTGCCTTCATCCAAAATTTCTTCTAAAGCCGACATGGGTTTGTCGGGTTGTTTTTTGAAATAACGACCTGTGTAAAAATGATAACCAATACCCAGCGATTTTAAAAACTCGTAACCGTTCAACTGTTCATAATAGTTGTAAGTAACTTTTGTAAACTTTGCTTCGTCTTCGGGCAACAATACCGGAACATTGTCGCCTCTAAAATACGAACCCGTCATGGCTACGATGTGAGCATTTGATTTTGCCATGATATTTTTCATCACTTCACCCAAACGATTATCTCCATCGGTTGAAACATGGTGAAATTCATCTATGGCAATTAGCATATCATTTAGCTTCTTTTCGTCCAATCCGTCAAAAGCAAATCGAAGTGTAGCATGGGTGCAAATCAAAATTTGTTCATCACTTTCCAGAAATTCTAAAAATGCCTTTACCTTACTATTATCTGAACCTGATGTGCATAGATTATATTTTGGATTTACTGTCCAATCGGCAAAAAAGCCGTGTTCAGTTAATTTGGTTGAACTGAACGATGCACCAATTGATTTTTCAGGAACGGCAACAATGGCTTTTTTAATACCTTGATTTTTGATTTTGTCCAATGCAATAAACATCAAAGCTCTTGACTTGCCCGATGCTGGCGGTGCTTTTATCAAAATGTATTGAGCTGTTCGGGCATTGTATGCCCGTTCCTGCATTTCACGCATACCCAAAGCATTATTTTTTTTGCTTTTGCCTGTTTGGCCGTATTCTACTTTTATTAAATCGGGCATAATTAATTTTTCTTTTTAGCTGTTGTCTTTCTCGTTTTCTTCTGTTTCTCAAACAAAGTTCCGCTTTTGGTCATTTCTTCATAAAGCTTGAACAAATACTCTAAACGTTCCGTGTCGGAAGTAAAGGGTTGTAAACGGTAACATTGTTCAACGGCACGGTCCAGTTCTTCGTGGGCTTGCTTCAAACCCTTGGGCATTTTCTCTATGTCGTAAAGTTGTGCCATTGTTTTTTCAGGGTGTTTGGCTCGTTCGTCCAAAATGGCAAACACATACAAATTCAGGTTTTGCTTTTGTTTGAGTGTGATGTCAGGAAAAGGAAAAGTGTTGTAACACAACTTAGCTGAATATCTGTAATCTGTTTTTAGTTTTCCACCAACTGCATCCACCCAAACCATGTGCATCTTGGAATGGATAACTCCGAAAAGCCAAGGTTGAGCATCGTAGATTGCCATTGCCGAATTGGAAATAACAGTTTCAGAGGTTAAAAAACCCATTGGAATGTATTCTCGTTTTTCAGAAGAAGTTGCTGGAATTATGATTGAATCTGTTTGCTGATGTCGAACTTCTCCAAAACGATATGGAAGTTTGGCTAATTTCTTTGTTGCTTCTCGATTACTACTTTCTCTTAATTTCTTAATCTTATCAATTCTTTCCGCAATTGGCTTTATTGCTTTTGCTTCATTTATTTTCTTTTCTTCAACCCAAATACAAAATCTTGAATTACCCCTTATAAATTCTTCTCCGCCCATGAATCTTTTTATGAAAGTTTTCGCTTTAGGATGTTGAGAAATCAATTTTTGTTTTTCAACTTCATCTAAAATTAAATTCCCATTGTCATTTGGCATACTTCCAAAATTCATTTCGGGAAATTTGGATAATGGTTTTGTTCTACCAACAATTATGGTATTTGAGGCATCAATTAGGTATGGATTTATGTTTTTTGTTTCTTTTCTGGTGTTGCGACTAAAAATATATTTGGGCTCATTTGATGTATTCCGCAAACTCAAAATAATTACGGTTACACCTGCATTTCCTTTGGCATTATTTGTCCATTTGAATGATAGGTGTGCGAAATTGATTTCAATTTTATCTGAAATAAGATTTGGCCATAATAAAGCAACCTGTTCGCCTTGAGTAATTGAGTTAGTTGTAACAAAAGCAACTTTTGAATTATAGTTTTCTATGTAATTTTTAGCCTTGAAAAACCAGCATGAGATATAGTCCATATTGTTGTATCCATAAATGCCATTGAACACAGCTGCCATATCTTTCTTCTGTTCCTCATCTTGAACTCTTGCACCTAAATAAGGCGGATTGCCAATGATATAGACTTCATCATTCTCACCTATCGGGCAAACGGTTTTCCAATTTACACTGGCAGCATTGCCTTGCACAATTTTTCCTGATTGTTTTAGTGGTAGTATTGGTTTTGAACGTCCGTAATCAAAAAGCATTTCTTCAAACACTTTGTTCATTTGGTGTTCTGCCAACCATAAAGAAAGTATTGCCATTTCGTGGGCAAAATCGTCTAACTCAATACCGTAAAACTGTGAAAGTTGAATGGAAGTAAACTCCATTGCAGGAGTTGGGCTAAGGTCCATAATGCATTGCAGAATTTTTATTTCCAGTAAGCGGATTTCCTTGTATGTGATAATCAAAAAATTTCCGCTACCACAGGCAGGGTCAAAGAATTTGATTTTAGCAATTCTGTTTATTAGTTTCCGCAGTTGCGGTATGGTTTTACAGTTTTCAAATTCTTCATATAAAGCATCTAAAAATAAAGGTTTGATGAGTTTCTGAATATTGGGCACACTGGTGTAGTGCATACCAAAATCGCTTCTGTATTCGGGAATTACTACTGCCTGAATCATGGAGCCAAAAATATCAGGATTGATGTCTCGCCAATTCAACTCACCCAATTCAATTAAAATTTTTCGGGCTTTTGCGGTAAATACAGGCGAATCAATTTTGTCTCTAAACAAGCCACCGTTTACATACGGAAACTGTGCGAAATGAGCAGGAAAACTTTTTGCGTTTTCTGTATTCAGTCGGTCGAATAAACGGTTAAGAAACAAATGCGTATCGCTTCCGTTTTCGTTGGTATGCTGATAAAGTGTATTAGTAAAAATACTTTCACCATCAAAAATTTCTGTGTCTTCGGCAAAAAAGCAAAACAACAAACGAGATAAAAAGATATTCAGGTTGTGAATACTCTCTTTTGAATTGTAAACGCTTGGGTTTTGCGTAATTAGTAAATCGTAAAGCTGAGCCATTTTGTATGCAGCATTGCGGTCGGCTTCATTGTCGTTGGTAGAATGATATACTTCGCTACCTACAAGCGGTAGAAAGAAAGCGTAATGATTGGGTATATCCTTAATAGATATATCTAAGTTCTTACCCAATTTCAAATCTTTTGCAACCAGATTTTTGTAATCGGTAACAACGGCAAAGCGTGGAGCGTGTTTTAAAATTCGTTCCTCTTTGGCAAGGCTTTCAATTGAACTAAGCAACTTGTCTGCTGATTGTTGCTTGAAGAAGATTTTCTTTTTGTATAGTATTTCACCTTCTACTTTTGACAGGTTGAAGTCTCCGCTTTTCAATCGGGTGATGGATGTTTTAGAAATGCCATATGCCAATAACAAATCATACAAAAAATTCTCTCGCGAGAAATTCTCTATGATTCGCTTTACGTTTTGTTCTATTTCGTGACTGTTCATAGCTAAAACTTCAATTTCTTAATGTGTCGTTGCACTTCTCTTTCCACTTGGTCGAAGTCGGGTAGGTCTTTTATTTGTTCGCTCATAGACCTTTTCCATCTGCCTTTGTATTGTGGCAATCGCTCATCTAATTTTTTCGAAAAATCGGTATGTGATAAATCTTTGCTTTTGCATTTTGTCTCAAATTCACTGATGTAAAAATCTACATCCATTCCATGTTCTTCCAACAAATACCAGATGTCGTAAAAATCTCTTGCTTGCATTCGCTGCATTACTGAACGCATTTTTTCAACTAATACTTCTTCTAAAGGATAACATAAAAGTTGGTGTTCTTCCAAATCAGAATAGCCAATAAATACATCATTCATGACTGGCTCAAAAACCAGTTGTTCACTGCGTGAAATATCAACTTTTACTTTCTTGTTGTTCCCTTGTCCACCAAGTGGACCAATGTAGCTGATATAAAAGTTGATGCCTCCGTCTTCGTGTTCATTATTGTCAATGATTTCAAGCGGAATATTGGCCTCATCTTTTATGAATTCAAATACTTCTCTGAACCATGCGTAAATTTGCTCGTTAGTTATTTCTGCATTCAGTAATGTAAAATCTAAATCCTCTGAAAAACGATAATCTTCAAAATAGACTTTCTTTAAAACTGTTCCACCCTTAAAAACTATAGTCTTTGAAAGGTTCTCATGTTTGGAAATGCCAAACAAGATCCATGAAAGAATGTAATCCTTTTCAATCTGCTGGTCACGAACACCAACTGCATTTGCTTTTTGCTGTATTTCTCCGGGTTTAATCATGTGTAAATAGCAGATTTAATGGTTTCCGTTTCCAAATTTTGTTGAACACTCCATCGGCTAATTCTCTTTCCTGTTTTAGGCAATTCGGTGTCAAGGACTACATATGAGGCGGTTTTCATAAGTTGTAGTTCCTGAATAATTTTGCTATTGATTTCTAATATTTCTAAAATAAAGCCCAAACGTTTTATTACTGCTTGAGAATCAAATTTTTTAGCGTATTGAAGAAGTGTATCGTATTTTATTCTGTCTTTAGAAGTATAGATTGCTCTTGCCACTTCAACAATTCCACCAGCATAATCGGGTTTGAATAAGCAATCAATAAAGGTTTTTTCTAAGTCGGAACACATGACTTTATTGAAGCTGTCAATCCAAATTTTCTTTGAACCAAAAAAATGCGTTTCGTTGTGATAAATAAATTGAAAAGGAACTTCCTTGATTATTATTTCTGATGGCCGTATTTGTTTTGAAACAACGATTTGTTCTTTCAGTGATGGCTGTGTTATGAGGTTATGTATTTGCAAAGCGGAATAATAGCCAATATAATGTTTGGCATCATTCACCAAATGTTCTGCAACCAAATGCCAGTCTGGCATAAAGGTTTCTGCATTTTGTTCATAGGGTATGATGTAATAAACACCTTCTTTCAATCGCATCAACAAACCTCTCTTTGTCATGTCACTTAGTAGTTCTCTGACTGTACTTGCTTTAGAGTTGGGCAGGGCTTTGTAAGCCAAAGAATAGTCAAAGCAATTCCTGTTCTGTCCGTTGAAAAAGTATAGAAGCTCGTTTGATTGCGTTGAAATGTATTTATTCTTCATAGTAGCAATGTCAGGTTAAACCTGACAACAATGATACGAAAGATAATTGAGTTAATTGTCCCAATCTGTCAAATAAAATTACTTTTTATAGTGAAATAGTCAGGACAAACCTGACAATAGAAATATGAACCATCATTTTTAAACAGTGCGTTGGCGGAAACGGCTCTTTGGCTTTTGCCTGAAGGGTTAGCCTGTGTGGTTGAGGCAAAAGCCAATATGCCGTTTGAGAGTAGACATAAAATTGAATTAATAAAAATATACGGTGGGGAAAATAAAAAATACAGAAGGGTCAGCAATGAGTGTCGGCTAACTCGTTGTCCGTTTGCAATATGGTCTGTATGTTGGTCACCTGTCAAAATGGATTACTTTTATCTTTTTTAAGTTCGTCTTTGCCCCAGTTTCGTGTCATTTTACGCTTGCTGCTAACTATATATTTGCGAATACCCCCAACTTCCAAAAATTTAATTAGTCATTCTAACTCATTGATTATCAATAACAAAATTTGAACATTATTGAATATACATTAATCATCGAGTTGCGAAAGGCCCTTTTGACGCTATCCATTAATTTATCGTCTTGTTTCGCAAAATTTCAAACATGAATAGTTTCCCTCAAATTTAATTAATCTAAAACCCCGGACTAAATTTTAAACTCAAATTCACGGTTTACCGTTAATCAAGTAAATGTCACATTTCAACCAAAAAAGTCCAACGAATTCAATACCCCCATCCTTAAAATTTCCATTTTAACGCGCTTTACCATGTCACAAAAATAATTTTCATGTTAATGTAAATCAATGTCATACGGAGCAATTTTTAAAATCTTAGCCCCCTGAAGTAGAATCCTGTTTCCTACGATTCAAACCATGAATAGGATGATCAAATTTACAGCAGCAATTGGATACTTCTAATATTAGCCGGATTCACTTCAGGGCCGGATTTTAGCGTTTGGCGGCTTTGAGAATAAGCGAATTTCGGAGCTTAAAACTGTCAACATTCCACAAAATTTGATGTGTAGTAGAATGTTCAATTAACCTCTGAACCCGCTTTTTTGCAAACCGTTGTTACCTGCTGGCCTTCTGTCCACCGTGTCGTTGTAAGCCTTGTCAATATTGAGTTTTCCTGTCATTGTCTGCTGTGTTTGTCGGGCTGTGTGTCGGTGTATTTTTATTTTTTTTGAAGCGTTGGGAAATTTTTTAAAAACAATTTTGTCTGCGATGGCAAAGCAAGCTCTTTTGCAATTTTTGGTCTGTGCGTTGGCTTGTGCGAATTGCAAATGTGCTTGCTTTTAGGGCTGGCTGTTTAGAATGCTTCATTTTTTGAACTTGGTTTAGTGCTGAAATTTCCTTGTTGTTGAAGAATTAGTTCATAAGTCATTATCTGACTATAGAGATTAATGTAATTGTCCTTTGTTACACTCTCATTTGATACGAAACCACCTTTTAAATAACTGCACGCAGAAGATGGCATTTCTTTATTCGGATTCCAACCTGTTCCAGAATAAAAGAAAACCTGATAGTTTCCATCAGGAACATTAAATGTATAAGAATATCCGCCTTTGATATAACCGTGTCTTACAACTTTGCCATTGTAGTTTTTAATCGTAACTAATACATCACCACTTCCACCTGTTATTACTTTTATTTGTGAGCAACCGTAATCATTGCAATAATTACTTGAACCGTAACAATACGAATAAGGTGTTGAACCTGTGCTTAGTGAATTGTATTTCCATTGTTCTTCAAAAGCATCATCAGCAACATTTTGAAAAGCCTGTTTGTTGAAATTTCTTTTAGTTACGTTGTATGTTATTAAGCCAAGAGTGGGTGAATTAAAAGATTTGGCTTCTGTTACTGTAGTTAGAATTTGAGTTTTACTATTGGAAAGTTGTGAGTTAAAGTAACTTATTACACCACTTTTCAGACTATTTTTAGTTGATGCAACCTTGTTAGAATACTGCGTTTCTGCCTGTGAACTTTCTGTTTCCGCTAATTTCATTTCTTTATCGTAAGAGTTCATAAATTTTTCAAACTCACTCCAAGCGTCCTTCTCGTATGAAATTTCAAATAAGTCAGAGTAGAAATCTGAACAGTTTCCAATTCTACTTATCTTTTGCAATAGTTTTTCATCTTTTAATTTCGGATACCAAGATGTAAATGTGTTTCCAAATTTCTCTTCAAGTTCTTTTTCTTTTAATGTGATTTGTTTCTGTGCTGTTTCATTTTGTTTTTCTACAATGCACTTTTGATGTAAACAGTCAAAGTAATCTAATCGACCAATTTTGTATTTTACGCTTTCACTCAAATACAAAAATGAAAAAGTTGTGTCCTTTTCAATTATAGATTTACTTTCTTCAAAATATTGGTTGAAAAGTTGTGCCAAGCTTTCATTTGAAAGTTGAGCAATCTTTTTTTCTTTTTCTTTTTGAAAGTTGGTTAACTGTTCGTTCTCATATTGCTGAACCGATACTTTAAACTCTTCAAATTTCTTATTGAACATAAATCTTACTGACACTACAAGTAATGCCAGCAATGCAACAATTCCTATGAGTATTTTATTTTTCATTGGGTAACTTGTTTTTGAAAAATATTGAAACTAATAACCCGAGACCAACAACCACATCAATAACATTCCAAAGCTCTCTGCCTAATGAAATTTTAAAAAATGGCTGAAACAGTAGTGCTAATGCACCATAAATAATTGTTTCTGTCTGATTGTTTTGTTGATTTGCTTGATACGCAAGAATTGCAAAGCCAACCAGACCAATGAATCTTACAAACTGATAATATCCATAGGGCATATCTGCCAAACAGAGAAACAATAAAATTGCTAAACCTATTTTTATTATTTTGTCCATTAGTTTTTCACTACAATAATTTGTGCAGGTCTGATAAGTTCTTTTCCTCTGATATATCCGTTTCTGATAACAGAGATTATTTCGTCATTCTTTCTATTATTATCTGCTTCGGTTTCTACAACTTCGCAAAGTCCAACAATTAAGCGATTATCAGGAAATTCAATTCTTGTAACTCCGTGATTTTGTAATAATCCTAAAAGTTTCTTTTGAATTGTTTTGTATCTACTAACCGTTTTACTCACTTCATCAATCTTGTGGTATTCCTTTTCAATTACACTTTCCTCAATTCGTTCAAAGGAATCAAGAATGTCAATGATGCTAATAGAAATTTCTTTTAGTAAATCGTGTTTTTCATTTTCTTTTCGTTCAACTTCATTCTTTAAAAGATTGGTTGATTTTAAATTTTGAACTATTAGCTGTTCAAGTTCTGTTACAGATTCTTTCATAGCTTTTTACTTTAATGAATTAAATGCGTTATCATTCAAGGCGTTTACATAGATTTCTTGGTGTGTCAATGTGCTTTGAATGGGTTGTATTCTTTTTACTTTGATTTTTGCAGGATACATAAAATCGGCTGCTAGTCTTTTTGCAGGGTCAAGGAGTTGCTTTGCTGCAATAGCTATTTCTTGCAAAGCAAATTCCTTTTTCTTCATAGCCAACATTTGGGCTTTCATAATTTCAGCCTTGTCTGCATCTTGACTTACACCTAAAATTGTATATGGATTTGTCATTAGTTTATATTTTAAAATATTTATTCATTTCCTAATTCTTTCAAATAGGTTAATACCTTTTTCATTTTCAAACCTTGTGAATTTAATGAATGTCCTGAAAGTAATGATGAAAATGAGCTCTCGTCAAATAAGGAAATATCTGCACCCGCTTTTTTGAGTTGTTGTATGATTTCTCGTCTTGCGGTGCTTAATTCATTGCTGTTTTGTTTGTATGTTTGCGACATATTGTTTTTCTTAACCCAATCAAGAATGGTGTAGATTTCGTTCATTTTCCTTGTTCTGTCGTTAAGAATATCCATAAGATTAAATCTTATCAATGTAATAAAGTTTTTAACGATTTTCGGATTATTGGGCGAACGCAAGTAAGCACCTTTCATCAAAGACAATGCTTTGAAGTTGTCCATTTCATTTTCATTGACTTTGGAAATGCAATAGTTTGCTACATAGTTGGAATACTGATATTTTAGCTTTGCATTTTGACTTGAAAATAAAATACATTCTTCCATTACAGGAATTAGTTTTTCATTTTCATCATCTTCTGAAATTTTGTTTGAGATAGAATTGAAAAGTTTATCTTCTACTAACTCGCTAATGCTATCAAACTTTTCTATCCATTGTTTATTTTCCTTTGTGTTTAGATTTTTAATAGCAATAGAATTTTCATTATTGATTGCAGCTTTTACTTTGTCAATCAAATCGTTTGCGTAAAAGTATTGATATACAACCGTTGAATTTGAGTTTTTAATGTAAGGAACGCCTGCTTCTAATGCTTCTTCATTAGAATAATTATGATAGTCGTTGTCTAACTCTTCAATGATTTCATTATTAAATCCGTTTTGTTTAGCAAAGTGAGGCGTAGCAAAGAAAACGTCTTTTTCAATTACCGAAATAACATTTTCTAATGCTTCTTTTTCTTTGTCGTAAAAATCATTTACCAATTTTGATAAGTTGGCATCTTGAATTTCTTTATGAATAATGGTTTCAAATTGTTGCAAAAGTTCCTTTTGTGTTGCACCTATTGAAATGTTGCTTTCAGAAATTTCATCGTAATTTACGTTGTCAGGTGTTTCTTCGTGTTGTGAATAATTTGAACCGATTGCTTCTACTAATGTGAAAGTATAATTGTCGTCCCAAGTAGTATCATCTAATGATTTTAAAATTACTCTGTCCGAAAACACAGAAGTAAGCCAACCCGAAATAACCGTTTGGTAATTCCGTTCTGTCAATAATCCTTTTGAAGTGTAGCCATAACAACAAATTCCCAAATTTTTCAGCAATTCAGGACTTTCCCAAAATTTCGGGTATTTCTGAATAATACTTATTGCATTTCCAAATTGCTCTGCGGAAATGTATTGTGTAAGTAAACGATTAAACAAAGTTGGTTTTAATGCTGATATTTTTTCTGAGACTTGAATATCTATAAATTTTACTTCGTTTATTGTTTTATCAAGACTGTCATAAAATGCTTTTAATTCTTCTGTCGATAAAGATTTCTTTTGAAGTTGCTCAATCAAAGTATTTATTTCTTCAATTTTAGTGACTGCATTGTTGTTCTTTTCGGCTTTTAAAATTTCAGAGAGTTTATCTATGTCGGCAGATTTAAAATTCAAATTGGATGAAATGACTTTTTCTGCTGCTGTATATTCTTTGTTCTTTAAAAGTTGAATAGCATATCTGTAATACAATTCTTTTTGATAGCTTTTATCCGAATATCCAATTTCAGAAACATCATCTAAATTGATTTTGTCGTTACGTTTAAGTTGGCAAATCGCAATTCTTGTAACAGAGTTGTTTTTAACTGTTTTGTTATCGGATTTTTCAGCGTAATCCTTTCCTGTATTATAGATTTGAATTGCTTCCGATAGTTTGTCCGACTTCTCTTTATCGGTTGCCTTTTTGAAATGGCTGTCTGCTAAATCGTAAAAATGTTTTTTCTTTAGTGAACTGAAATCTGATTCAGAACCTTTCTTATTAACTGTGTCAATAAATTTGATGTTCTGATTCAGTTTGTCAATATCTCCTTTGGTTTCTTCGTATTGAATTAATGCAATTTCAAAAAGTGCTTTGGCTTCAATACTTTCAAACTTTGTAATAGATTCCGATTTGCTAATTCGCTTTCTTATTTCAACAACTTCATTGAAATAATTTACTTTCTCAGGTTTTGCTGATGCTTGTTTCCCTAAATTCAATTTACATTCTGCAAGTTTTGCAGGTGCATCAACGTGCTTTTCAAAAATTTCATTCAAAACAGTTATTGCTTGAACATAATCTTTGGCATTGAAAAGATTTTGTGCCTTTTCAAATTTAGTGTTGGGCAAAGACTGATAAATGAGATACCCAACAATAGCAACTATTATTAAAACTATAACTATTTCCATTATTCCTGCGAAAGTTTAATAATTAGAATTTGTCCAACTTGTAAGGTGTATGGCTGTTTCAAATTGTTGTCTGCTTCAATTTGTTTGTATTTGCTTCCGTCATTGTAAAAGAACTCGGCAATTTTGTATGGGTAATCGCCTTTCTTTACTTTGTATTTTATAGAAACATCTAGATTCTCAACGATTGGTTGCTGTTCGTTTTCCTTTTGTGTTTCTAATATTATATTGACATTTTGTATTTTAGAAATGCTATCATTCAAAACTAAATTTTTAGCAATCAATTCTTTTTTGTCTGAATTTGATTGTAGAAACATTCCTAAAAATGCGATTGATAGCACCGAAACGATAATAATCACATACGTTCTGATTTTGGATTTTTGTGGCTGTGAAATGGAATTTAAAAGCATAAAAGCTTTTAAATCCGAATTACATTGCGGACAAACCACATTGTTCTTTGTATAGTCGGGCAGTCCCGCCTTGTTGCAAATTGGGCAATTATTACTCATAGTGTATTATCTTCCTAAATGAATGCTTCCTCCCAAATCCAAACCACCTGAATTATATTTATCTCTTAATTCAATCGCTTCATCAAGCAATTCAAAGGCTTGCTCTTTTCTTCGGTTTCTAAAATGATTTACAATTTGGTCGTGCATTTGTAATAATCTGTGTGCATCACTCGGATTTTCTTTTGCAGCACTGTCAGAAGACATTTTTACGGTAAATAAGGTAATTAAAACTGCGTATTCGTCTGTGGCTGTTTTCAGTTTTTGGATGGCTTGAATTTTCTGTAATGGGTCATCATCATTTTTAACTTGTGCTAATAATGACCTCATTCTGTTTGCATCTTCCGAACCTATTAAATCAGGATATTCTCCAATTAAAATTGAAGCAAAAATGATTGATAATTGGTCTTCATCAACAGAGTCCGTAACATTTTCGGCTTGCTCAAATGATGTGAAAATAGTTGTTCCAATTTCGTCCCATTTTTGAGAATCGTAATTTTCAATTCCAAGATTGTTGATTTGTTCAATTTCCTTTTTAGCCGATTTGAAAAAATAATCTCTTTGTGCTTCGGTAAAATTGCTACTCAATATTTTTTCTAACGAACTTGATAAGAAGTCAAGCGTTTTGGAATCTTTATTACCTCTCGCAAGAACTATGCTTTTGCTCTTTGCCTTGTTAGTTTTCGGATATGCTTTTACTTCAAAAACTTCATCAATTCCCAAAGTGAAATCCAAAACAATGTCGCTTCCTGTTGGTAAATCTTCTTCAATGGTAAAAAATCCCATTGTTTGTTTTTCCTTTTCTCCGCCTTCAACATCTGCGTAAATTCCAACTTTGACAACTTTCTGATTGTTTACGGTTGTTTTGTAGTTTCTCAAAACATTGCAAGGAAGTGGCATTTGCTTTTCAATAATTCTATCGTAGTCGTCTTTCAACTCAATAAAATAGTTGTGGTTTGTGCTGTATGATATTTCAGCAACAGCAATTTCGCCATTAACAGGCGGTTCGTATTCATCTCCTAATCTGTGTGATAAAATTCCTGCACCTTCTGCAACTGCAAGCATTGGTTTTTCTGAAATTTTGATTTTTTCGTTTCCGAATTTTTGAGAAAGCATTTGTTTGATTAACGGAATACAAGATGTTCCACCAACCAGCAAGATGTTATCAATCATTGAAATGTCGTAACCAACTTCTTTAAGTAGGTTTTCAATAAGTTCAATGCTCCTTTCAATAAATGGCTTTGCTAGCTTTTCAAATTCATCTCTTGTAATTGTAAGGTCAAAATCAATCCATTCTCCGTTTTCATCTTCAAAGCCGTCCATTATAAGTTGGGCATTTAAAGAAGAACTAAGTTGTATTTTGATGCTTTCAACATTATCTCTGAACTGTGCGTCAAATTGAAATCTTTTTTTCTGGTCTAAGTTTTCAACAAGTGTATCAATGCCTGAAATATTGTAGTCCTGTGAAATACGTTTGAGAATATGCGTTTGCAAAGCCCTGTCCAAATCATCGCCACCAAGCCAACGGTCCCCACCTGTTCCAGCTTCCATATATTGACCATCCACAATATTAAGAATGGAAAGGTCGAAAGTCCCACCGCCAAAATCATAAATCAAAACAGTTTTTGCATCGCCCACTTTCAAATTGTCTACACCATAAGCAATGGCGGCTGCCGTTGGTTCAGCTAATAATTTTTGAACTTTCAACCCTGCAAGTTGTGCTGCAATGCGTGTCGCATTTTTTTGTTTTTCCGTAAAGTATGCAGGGACTGTAATTACTGCGTGTGTAACTTCATCGCCTAATTTTTCTTCTGCATCTTTTTTGAGTTTCTTTAAAATCTCTGAACTCAACTGTTCAGGGGTGTATTGTTTACCGCCAAGAATAACAGCAACGGCATCGTCAGTTCCACCTTTCAAAGATGTTATTCCGTATTTGTAATATGGGCTTTCAATCATATCCTGCACCATTTTGTCTTTGATTGCACCACCCATTAGCCTTTTTACAGATAGAATCGTATTTATCGGGTCAGTCTTTAATAATTGGTAGGCAGTCCTGCCAACTAAAACTTCTTCTTTTCTAAGTCCGATACAGGAACGAGTTAGTTCTTCGTTCTCTTTGTTGCGAATAATTTTAACCGCTGTGTCTTTGAAAGCTATTACCGAATTACTGGTTCCAAGGTCTATACCGATTGCTTTTTTCATATTTTGAAATGTTATTTAATTGATGACTTGAATTTCTTCTGTGCGTTGGCAACAAATGGCTCTTTTGGTTTTGCGAAGCGTTGGCTTGTGTATAGGGCAAAACCAAATGTGCCATTTGTGCGGCTGGCTAAAATTGTTTTTAAAAAATGTGCGCTGGGAATAAATAAAAATACAGAAGCGTTGGCTTTTGGGGTAGACTGTCTGATGGTTCATTTGTCCAGTTACTTTATGTTTATTTCTGTCGTTCATACTTGCTGTATAGTATTTAAGGCTTGCAGGTAACGTTTAGCTTTGCCGAAGCATTATTTTTTAACGAAATATAAAAATAAAAAGAGTAAAAAAATAATGTTTTGGCAATGCGATGTTATGCACTGTGCTTTTGTCAAAAGACATTTTTAGTGACCCAATTTACACCAGTAATTAATTCTTCCACTTGTTCTTTAGTAGGTTCAACCATTTTCTTGTGTGCGCAAATGTTTCTAATGTCTCCCAAATAAGATATTTTCCGCCAAACAGTCGTATCAATTATATTATTATTTTTTAAAACTTCATTATAGTCTGAAAGAGTTGGGTTCCTTTTTGATAATGTTAATTTGTGATTATTAGTTACGCTTGACAAGTAACTTTCAAGAATAACACCTGCAATTACTCCACTTGAACGAATATTTACTTTCAGCAATGATTTTGCCGTATCAAGTTCTGTATCTTGGAGTTCAACAACTAGACTTGTCTGTATGTCAGAAAGAATACTGTCAATTCTGTCGTTAATGGATACTAAAATAGTGTATTGATTGTAAACATTTTTTAGTGTTTCTTCTTTTGTGTCAAAGTTTGGAGAATTCGATTTATTAGGCCCCACTCCTTTTAAGTAATCTTGAATATAATAGTTCCCATAACCAATCATTTTTCGTTTTGGGTCAATTTCATAATATGATTTAAATTCTTGAAATCTATCCTTGCCAAGAAACTCCACTATTTTTAATGCTTTTGAATACCACTTTTGATATTCAAATTGAATGGAATATTTTTCCGCTAATTCTTTTTTTAATTTTCCCTTTAAGTATAAAAGTATTGGTGTTGTATCATTAATACAATCACTTATTTCTTTTTTTAATTTTTCTTTTGAATTCATACTTTCAACTTTAGTTCTTTAGTATAGCACATAACTAGTTTCTTTGACCAGGTTTCCCTTAAAGAACTTCTCATATCGCTTCAAAAATACATACCTAGAGAAGCTGCGTGTTTTCATATTCTCCACTTCCTTCACAAACCTAAATTTACTTTCAAACTTACAAATTTTAGGCTGCCAATGCCTTTCCACCCACACAAATTCACGGAAAACCGTTAATCCCACCATGTCACATTTTTCAAAAAATTCAACAACCATCAACAAATATATAATAACATAAACAATACACCCACCAAAAAAGCCACCAATCTTACCCAAATTTACCATGTCACAAAAAAAAGCAAATTATACGAAAAACCCTGAAGTAGAATCCTGTTTTCTCCAATTCAAAGCATGAAGGGTAAATTTTCATTTACCGCAGCAATTGGACACTTCAAGTGGATGACGAATTCACTTCAGGGCAGAACCTAAATTTAAACATTACCGCTAAATTAATTTTAAATAGTATTCGAAAAATGCTTTCTTAGCCCCGATTGCAGCGAAAACCTCCGCCTACTTTTTAGGTGCATTAAACGAGTTGTTCTATTATACCGATTGGTTGTTTTAAATCATATGTTTCAAGGCGGATGTTGCAGCGGAAAGCGGGAACGGAATGTGATTCGAAGCGTAATGTTCCTGCTCCCCTGAAGTAGAATCCTGTTTATTGCTCAGATTTCCATTATTGCTAAAATTGTATTCTCTCCAAAAATAAAATTCGGTGAATAGACTACGGATTCACTTCAGGGCAGGCCCTTACAATAGAACCCTAGTTTATATTAAAAATGAAATGCTGCCTGAAAATCCCATTTCCACCAAAAACAAATTCGATGCAAAGATTACGGATTCACTTCATTGCAAACCCTTTTCAATGCATACCCCTCCCACAATTTCACCATTCTTTTCATCCCAAATAATAATCTTCCTACCTTTGCCACATTATGTGGAAAAATAACATTCTTGAAGCGATAGGCAATACGCCGCTGATTAAGCTGAATAATATTGTGAAAAATATACCGGCGACTGTGCTGGCGAAGGTGGAGACGTTTAATCCGGGGAACTCGATTAAGGATAGGATGGCGCTGAAAATGATTGAGGATGCGGAGAAGGATGGTCGCCTGCAGCCGGGTGGAACCATTATTGAAGGCACCAGCGGGAATACGGGGATGGGACTTGCTATTGCGGCCATAATAAAAGGTTACAAATGTATTTTTACGACTACCGATAAACAAAGTATTGAAAAAGTAAATGCGTTAAAAGCGTTTGGTGCGGAGGTTATTGTGTGCCCAACGGATGTTGATCCTGAAGATCCGCGCAGTTATTATTCGGTGAGTAGTCGCTTAATTAAAGAGGTGCCGAATTCGTGGAAGCCAAATCAATACGATAATCCGAGTAACGCCGTTGCACATTATGAAACTACCGGTCCGGAAATTTGGGAACAAACGGAAGGAAAAATTACGCATTTAGTTGCGGGTGTTGGAACGGGTGGAACGATTTCGGGGATTGGAAAATATTTAAAAGAAAAAAATCCGAATATTAAAATTTGGGGGATTGATACCTATGGTTCGATTTTCAAAAAATTAAAGGAAACCGGTATCATCGATAAAAATGAAATTTATCCTTATGTGACGGAAGGAATTGGTGAAGATTTTTTACCTGAAAATGTGAATATTGATATCATTGAAGATTTTGAAAAAGTGACGGATAAGGATGGTGCAATAATGACTGCACGTATTGTTCGCGAAGAAGGTATTTGGGTTGGAAACAGCTCGGGCGCTGCATTGCAGGGCCTCATCCAATTAAAAGATAAATTTACCAAGGATGATGTGGTGGTGGTGATTTTTGTGGATCATGGCACACGTTATTTAGGTAAAATGTTTAACCCTGATTGGATGATGAAAATGGGTTATATCGACAAAACAGGATTAACTGCAAAAGATTTAATTTCTACGAATCAGAAAGGTGCTTTAATTAGTGTTGATACACATACCACTGTTGCACAGGCATTACAGATTATGATGCAAAATGATTTTTCGCAAATGCCGGTTACGGATGGCGGACGCATTGTTGGTGCAATAAACGAAAGTGTTTTATATCAGCAAATTGTTGCGCACCCCGACATTAAAAATAAACATGTTGGTGAAGTAATGAGCGCTGCATTTCCGTTTGTAGATATTTCGGCGCCAATTGATTCAATAAGCGCAATGCTTACTTCCGATAATCCTGCCTTATTGGTGCGCGATTTTAAGGTGGATAAAACATATATCATTACGCGTCACGATGTAATGAATGCATTGACTAAATAATTTATTTTGAGTGCAAAACGAATTGTTTCTCTGGTTCCAAGTATTACCGAATTGTTGGTGGATTTGGGACTGGAAACTGCTATTGTTGGGGTGACGAAATTTTGTGTGCACCCGGAGCACTTACGAAAAAATACGACCATAATTGGAGGGACAAAAAACCTTAGGTTGGAAGTGATTCGTCAGCTCGAGCCGGACCTTATTTTGGCCAACAAGGACGAAAATGTGCGCGAACAGGTTGAAGCACTTGCTGCGGAGTTTAAGGTATACACCAGCGATATTAGCAATTTTGATGAAGCGCTTTCGATGATCAAAACCGTTGGTGAGTTAACAGACCGATTACCCGAGGCTGAAGCGCTTATTACCCAGATAAATCAGGCTAAAAGCCGCTTTGAAGCGGTTAAACCTAACAATTCCAAGCATTACCGCACCTTATACCTCATATGGCAAAAACCCTGGATGAGTGTTGGCGGCGATACGTATATCAG
>Ga0209480_10000570_pt1 | contig 30051 bp, 26 predicted proteins | sample JI61114C2DNA_FD_187501 | JGI IMG/M metagenome (GOLD analysis project Ga0209480, IMG submission 187501) | Wastewater effluent complex algal communities from Wisconsin, to seasonally profile nutrient transformation and Carbon sequestration -... | ecosystem: Engineered > WWTP > Effluent > Algae... | reverse complement strand
AATAGAATATGCCATGAGTTTCGCGGTTGGTGCTAAGTCTGGAAGATTGAATTATACTATTCAAAGTAACTGGTTAAATAGGGATTACACGGCTGATGAAGTAATGTACAACGTACAACTTTGGGCTGTATCACCTGAACTAGTAATGAATATGGCTAATGATATTGTTACAAGGTTAAAAGCAACCATGCCAGTTATTGAGCAGGTAAATAGCATAGTTCTTCCAAAAACCTATGTAACAAAAGGTAAACGTGAAGCAGAAAACTTGGTGTTGAATATTGTTAACAATAGCAGTTTCACCAATGGATATATTGAATTACAAGAGAAGGCGAACGAATTGTCAACCAGTTTGGTAACCAGACAAGTACCATTTACTGTAGGTGCTAACGGTAAAACTGCTTTGACAATTCCAGCTAGTGATTCTTATGAGGCTGCCATGTTTGTTTATATGAATGGCGTACTACAAGACCAACTCTTTATGGCCGATGGTAGTTGGGTAGCAAATATTAATGCAGGTACTTCTACTTTAAAATCATTTAAAGTGGAAAACGACCCCAAAATGATTGTAGAGAACAAAACTGATTTCTTATTATTCCGTAATGTGAAGGTAGAAGCCAGCAGTCCAGATTATGTTTCAGTTTACAAATTACTAAGAGGTGGTGGAGCTCCTCAGGATCTGACTGGATATAAAACATTACAGTTCAATGCCAAGGGTTCTGGAGTTGCCTTACAAATTATATTGGTAAAAGAAGGAATACAAAACTGGGATGACCAATATAGATTGAGAATACCATTGTCTTCAACCAATAAGGATTATAAAATCAGCTTGGACGATTTCAAATCTCTAGGATCTAATGCTAAAATCAATCCAAACGATATTACTACTGTTATCTTTGCATTGGAAGTAAATACTGGTAAATTGACCAATATTTCTGCTGACTTTAATAGGGTATTATTCTCTAAGACTGATTATTCTTACCTCAGTAGTTTGAATTCTACAGAAGTAAATGTGTTCCCGAATCCTTCAAAAGGTAGCTTCAAAGCCAGCTTTAAATCTGCAGAAGTGGCTGATTTAACCCTGTATTTAACTGATGCAACTGGTAGAAGGGTTTATAGTAAATCTGTAAAAGCACAGATAGGAGAGAACCAAGTTCCTGTAGACTTCACGCCTAAACAAGGTAGTATTATGACCAATTATATCCTTTCTTTAGATGGTAACGGCTACAAATACCAGCCAAGAAAAGTGATTATTGAATAAGCTTTTAAGCCCCAAAAACAGCAAAGTCCTGGAGAAATCCGGGACTTTGTTTTTATACACATATTGAGAAAATTTGGTGGAAAACCAAAAAATACAAGGAATTTGGTATTTTTCAATAGTTTCGCTTTTAGTTCTTTTACATTGTTAATCAATTATCAAGCTCAAAAAAAAATTGCTATGGCACTCGAGATCTATGGTTTTTTTCTTGGTTTTGGGGTTTTGATGTACTATTTACATCAACCTAAGAAAGCCAAAGTTGCACAGAAGAAGTAGATATTACCCCCCTAAGCTTGATTGATAAAATACACCCTAATGTTATTTTAATCGTATCCAATGATAGCGCCCTCCAAGTGAGGGCGCCTTTGTTTTAGGCATTCCCCAATTCTTTTAAGGCTTTTACCAGTACGTCTAGTTCAGTAGTTCTAGTAAATACATTGGGTGTAATTCTGCAGCCATGAACAGCAGCACCATCAATGGCAACCGTATAAATCCCATATTTTTTTAACAATGTTTCTGCCAATACAGCTGGTTTCATGCCTTTGATACCCACATTAGCAATAGCGCATGAGCGTTTGGGATCAGTAGGCGTATAGAGTTCAATATTACCCAATCCTCTGACTTTGCTTGTCCAATACTGTTGTAAAAAACGCAGTCTGGCTTCTTTTTTCTCAGCCCCAATACTATTATAAAAGTCAATAGAATTGCTGATGGCTAAATCTGAATGAACAGGATGAGTGCCAATATGATTGAGTCTAGCTATATCGGTTCCTGGTCTTTCACCATCGGCCAGTAATGGCCAAATGTCTCCAGCCTTTCCATTTTTGACGTATAAAAAACCAACGCCCAAAGGAACTGCTAACCATTTATGCAAACTGGCTCCATAATAATCACAATGCAAATCTGGAATGCTGTAAGGGAATTGGGCAAATGCGTGTGCACCATCTACTAGCACTTCCACACCCTTGCTATGTGCCATATCGCAGATTTTGCGAATAGGCAAGATATGCCCTGTTATATTAACCATATGGGATACCATGATCATTTTGGTCTTGGGGGTTATGGCATTTGCGTAAAAGTTGACAATCTCCTCATCCGATTTTGGATCCATAGGTAGTGACAATACTTTATTGACCACACCATGCTTTTTAGCTACTAGTTTAAACATGTCTAACATGGCTCCGTAATCTTGTTCCACCATAATAGCTTCATCACCTGCTTGCCAATGAAATCCGCCAATAATCATATCTAATGATTCGGTAGTATTTCTAGTGAGTATCAGTTCTTCCGTAGTACAACCAGCAATGGAAGCCACTTTTGAAGCTGCTTTTTTCTTATTGTCAAATTGTACCGTGCGCATATAATAAGCACCCTGATAATTGACTTCACGAATATGATCTAGATAGGCTTCCAAAACAGGGGTAGGAAGTATATTATAATAGCCATTCTCCAGATTAATATACTCGGGTTTTAATCTGTAAAAACTACGAATACCTTCCCAGAAATCAGGATCTTGGGCCAGCGCATCTGTTGTTTGGTTTTGACCTTGATGTAACCAATTTGCTAGGGAATCCAAACTCATTGCTGTGCCCAAACCTGCTAGGGCCATGCCTTTGATAAAACCACGTTTGTTCATTTTGGTAAATTATTAAAGAGGTATTGACAATTATTTAGACGCATTTATTTGATTCAAATAACGAACAATATCGGCTTCTTTTTTAAAGTCAATCTTGTTTTGTATAATCCATTCTTGTTCATTCTTACCTGCCGGTGCCAATTGCAAAATGGTTTCCTTATTGAGTTTTTTTAAAGGGTTTACAACATAATTATTAGCAAGAAAATATTTAACCTCATACTTAAAATAATAGCGTTTCATGGTGCCAAAAAGTGAATCACCTTCCATTAATTTACGATTGTCCATTTTCAATAATTGGTATTTCCCCTCATTCAAAATTTGCAATAGCTCTTTAATAGGTTCTTCACTAACATAAGGTTCAGAGACCCCATTTAAAAAACTTGCAGTAATGTTTTGTGGATCATTTGGTTGGTGAAATTGGACCTTTTTTACCAAGCCTTCATTTACTACTTCTTCTTCTCCATTTGGTTTTCTATAATAAATTTCATGTGCAGCCATATTCAATTTTACTTCTTGTTCCCATTTTTCCTTTTTATTTCGGCCAATTAGTGAAGCTGTTTGCCAATCAGCTTTCCAAAATGCACTACCTGTAATTTTATCATAAGGGATCTTATTAGACAAAGTTCCTCTTCCATAAATATTAATAGTGCCATCTGACTTGGTAGAGGGTAATGTTTCAATCAGTACGCCACCCTGAGCAGCAACAATAATAGGATTGATACAAACAATGATCAGCAAAACAGGTAAATAGGAACTTAGATTGGAAAATCGGTTTTTCATGATTTGATTACTTTATTGAATGCATCAATTTAAGGCATTCCTTGCTTATTGCCATGCAAAGTCAACAATCCCTTAGAATATTGCACTAAATTTGCCATATGAATCCTTTTGTGAATTCCAGTAAGATTATTGTTACCTGTCATAAATGGTTAGCACCCGCATTGGCAAAGGAAATTGAAGCCCTTGGATATGGGCGTTATAGTGTATTCCAAACAGGTGTTGAACTTGAGGGTACCATGGCAGATTGTATTAAACTGAACCTGAATCTTAGGTGTGCCAGTCAGGTAATGTATTCTTTAAAAGCCTTTATTTGTAATGATCCTAATGAATTATATAGGAATCTAGTAACCATTCCCTGGGAAAAAATGCTGGTGCCTGATGGCTATTTTTCTGTAACCAGTAATGTGTACCATCCAACCATACAAACTAATTTATTTGCCAACCTCAGGGTTAAAGATGCAATAGTAGACCGGATGAGAGAAACTACTCAGCAACGTCCTTCTACTGGCTCAGAACTCAGTGGAGCGGTTGTGTATTTGTTTTGGAAAAAAGATGAAGCTGAAGTGTTTTTAGATACTTCAGGAGAAACTTTGGCCAAACATGGGTATAGAAAGTTACCAGGCAAAGCGCCTATGTTAGAAGCATTGGCTGCAGCAACCATTCTTTCTACCAAATGGAATAAAACAACACCCTTTATCAATCCCATGTGTGGGTCTGGAACCTTGGCCATTGAAGCAGCTTTAATAGCCAGCAATCGAGTACCAGGTCTCATGCGAAGCAATTATGCTTTTATGTATATTAAGGGATATGAGAAAGCCATTTATGAAAAAGAAAGGGCTGATTTAGATGCCAAGATCAACCATCATCCCAATATCAAAATTATAGCGTCTGACTTAAGCGACAAAGCCATTGAAATAGCTAAAATCAATGCTGCCGTGGCAGGAGTGGAGCAAATGATTGATTTTCAGGTTTGTGATTTTGAATCAACCCAATTACCAGAAACGGAAGGGTCAGTGATCATGTTTAATCCGGAATATGGTGAGCGTTTGGGAGATGAAATTGAACTCAATGCCACTTATGCGCGCATGGGCGATTTTCTCAAAAACAAGTGCAAAGGATTTACCGGATATATTTTTACAGGCAACCTAGACTTAGCCAAGAAAATTCGTTTGAAACCCAGTAGGAGAATTGAGTTTTTTAACGCTACCATTGATTGCCGTTTATTGGAATATGAGCTTTATGCTGGTACCAAAAGAACGGATAAAATGCCGATTGCTGAATAGGTTAAAACCTAAATAGAAATTTGTCTGGAACAACGCTTATTTGAATGTCTTTGGCACTGATTAATTCACCGTCAATTTGAATATCCGTTTCTTGTTCCAACTGAATCTTTACATCTTTAACTAAGCGATGTGTTACAAAGGGTAAGTGTAAGTGTTTCCCTTTTTGCAAAACGGGAAGGTATTTTAATCGCTGAAACAGGTTGAGTTTATTACAAAGCAGTAAGTCTAAATAGCCATCTTGCATATTGGCATTTGGTGTAACAAAAAAACCGCCTCCACTTCTTGAACTGTTATTGGCAATCACCAATAAGAATTGCTCTTGCCAAGATTCCGTTGCAGTAGTAATTTGAAACCGCTTTTCTTGAAAGCTAAAGACCTTTAAAACCACGGCAAGCAAATAACCCAAGTGCCCACCCAGAAAACGAATGGCTTGCATAAAGCGAATGATCTCTCCGTCAAAGCCAATCCCCAAACAATTTAAGTACCACCATTGATTTATTTTACAAGCGTCTACGGCTTGTGCCTTGGCTTGTATCACTTGCTCAAAAATGGCAGCATTGTCTTTTTCACCATATAATTTCCAAGCAAAATCATTGCCTGTGCCGCATTTGAAGAGTGCTAAAGGAAGTTGGCAATCAGGGTATTGATTAATAAAATAGTTGAGGGTGCCGTCTCCACCAATGATCCAAATATCCGAAAAGCCTTCAAAATGTAAGGGCCAACTTTCTTCAAATACTTTAGAAGATAAGCCAATTTGTTCAAGCGACTTTTCTAACCATTTAGCCGTTTCTTGAGCAGTTCCTTTTCCAGCTTTTGGATTGGACAATATGGCAACTGAAGTGATGTTCATGAAATGTATCGGAATGATCAGGGGATTATCTAGAAATAGAGCCGTAAAATGTCATGGGTTCCCTATTCCTACTTAGTACGTCTACTTGGCCAGTGCCATCTGTAAAAATGGTCAAGTAAAATGATTGAATAGTTGTGTTTTTATCTTCTGGTTTTATAGCAACCTGGTATCTACCTTTCTTCTTCTCCATAAATTCGTACTTGTATTTAAGGATATTAAATTTGATACTGCCATCTGTTAGATTTATCTGAGCAGTGTAGGATTGTCCGTAATAGGGGAGTATTCCTTCAATGCTATCAATACCAACTTTAAAACTATAGGGATCGGTCATTTGTTTTTTTTCTGAGCTTGCTGTTGCGTATGCCTGAGCTGTGAAAGTAAAATCCTGCTCTTTTAATATTTGAGCATAGGGATTTTGTTCTTTTAAAACTACTTGGGCATTTGTTTGAATTATCCCAATGAAAAAAAGAAATAACATAGAAACTAAAGAAGACAAATAAAACTTAGGCATAACTATTCTTTTTTGAAAGTTGATATGGCCTCAGTTAAAGGTCATTTACTGAGCAATTTAACGCAATAATAGGAAGCTACCTTCTTTTATATAAGGTTTGTTCCCCGGACCAATTCCCTTTACCAACCAATTATATTGGTCTCTTTCTAGAAGCCTTCCTTGAAATGTACCATCCCAATACTGGTTGGGGTTATTGCTACTAAAAACGGTTTGCCCCCATCTATTAAAAATGGCAATATGGGTTACTTGTACCTGAACGGCTCTAAAATATAATCTGTCATTAATGCCATCTCCATTTGGTGAAAATGCGGTTGGAACATGAATATCTGGCCCGCGACCATATTTGATACAAACCGTATCCATGCTGGTACAAAAACTATCCTTACCCCAAACTTTTACAATATAACATGTTGGAATACCACCCGTAACTGTTGGATTGGCTATTCTAGTATCACTAAGTCCTGTACTTGGAGACCAGAAATAACTATTTTGATTGGAATGGATAACGGGCATTTCGTAAGGTGTGTCATAGCCAATTACGGTGTCTTTGCCCGCATAAGCATTGGGTTTGGGGTATACAAAAGGTACTTTAGAAGCAAAACCGGTACAACCTTTGTCAGTTGTTACAGTAAGCAAAATGGAATATCCCAAGGGAACCGTATCTGTATAGGTATAATCATAGATTGGATCCTTTAAATTGGAAAAATTATTAGATCCCCTAACAGTAATATGATCCCATCTGTATCTAATTATCTGACCTGAACCAAAACTAGAAAGGTTTTCAAATTGCATAGGTGAGCCAGCACATATTGGTTGTTTAAAATCAAAATCTACTTTTAAATCGTCATAGACTTTTGCGGTTGTTTTGATGGTATCGCGGCAGCCAATTGAATTGCTTACAATTAGGGTTACTTGATAATCACCAGATGTTGGATAAGTATAAACTGGATAGATGCGCGTTGAGGAATCAGTGTTAATTTCTGCTACACCAAAATCCCAGAGGTATTCCAAGCTGCTGTTATTACTATGATTAAACAAAACTGTTTTGGAAGTGCAGGTTACTGGGGGAGCATTTAATACAGCCTTACAATCCACCACATTGAGTTCTAATTCCCTTCTATGAACGTTGATCATAACACCATTTCTCCATTCTTGAATGTCTAAGCAAATGGTATAATTGCCCAATACTGCTGGTGTTCCCGATAGCATACCTGTGATGGGATCAATACTCAAATTGTTATTCATGCCAAAAGGCTGAAACAAGGAATAGTCATTGGCATAGCCGATGGTTCTGATTTGAGAAATCCCTAGGGGAGAACCTCCAGCAGGATCACCAATGACAAATTTGAGTTCATCGCCATCCGGGTCTTGGTAATCTATTTTGAATTGCAGTTGTTTGCCTACACAGGCTCCAATAATAGAATCGGTTTTTGGGAAAGGGCTACTATTGATGGCGGTATTGGTTCCGGGGATTCTGGTATGATAGGTTAAGGAAGCGCCTGCTTCTGGAATTCCTGCTACTATTTCAACACCCCCATTCCAGATCTCGGATGCTAAGTTTTTTTGTGGCGCATTTCTACAGCAATCACTCATATAAACAAGATAGCCATTGGGTTCAAGTGGTAAATCAATGGTGCCCGTGAACTCGTATAAATCGTTACAGATATCGGGAGGGTTTACAATGCAGGATTCAATTTTAGTAACGGATAATCGCTGTTTGGAGCTTTGGGTAGGTTTTAGTTGAAATACTTTGGTATGTGGGAAGCCTGGAATATTGTTGTAAAACCAAACTACTGGTGGGTTGAATTCTGCAAAGCTTTTGCAGTTGCGATTGATTCGCACAATGATTTTATAGGTATTGGTATTGCCGTTTTGAGAAAGCTGTTGATAGGTAATTTCTCCACCCATGTATTGGCCTGCGCGTACTAGTTGGGGTGTTGCCCAAAAGAGGAGGATAAGTGGGAGGATTTTCATGCAGTATGAAAATAGGAAAAACTGGGGAGGGAATGGGGGGAAATTGATGGATGAAATGGAAGGGTATAAATGACAAATAGTTGATAATTTTAGGAATAACCATTTTTAATGAGACCAAAAGAACTATTGCAGCAATGGGTTAATTGCTTTAATCAATCTGATTTTGAAGGGATCAGTGAATTATATCATGAGCAATGTGTTAATCACCAAACACCTATTGGTATGATTGTGGGAAAAGAGCATATTAAAAGAATGTTCAAGGAAGAGTTTGAAAAGTATGATATGGTTTGTATTGTGGAGAATGTTTTTGAAGATGGGAATGTTGGAATATTGGAATGGAAAGATCCTAAAGGGCTAAGGGGTTGTGGATTTTTTTGGATAGAGGAAGATAAAATAGTGTATCAGAGGGGATATTGGGATAAGCTTTCTTTTATGGAGCAGCAGGGGAGGTGAGCGTTTGGTTTCGTTGCAAAAGGTATTTGCAGGGGCATTTGCAATGGTTGGGGGAGCGTTCTTGAAGCGTTGCAAATTTCGTTTGCAACGGCTGATGGTATTAAAGTAAAATACCGTTGATTTCTAAAGTTATTAACTTGTTCCTACTAAAATTTTAGTAGGATATTTTGGAAAACTATGTAATTTAGGTATAGTATTAACAATTGCCCCTAACCCGCAGTAAATCAATTTTACTATAACTAGTTCAAGCCCTATGAAATTAGTTTTCAATGATATTCAATTAAGTAAAAATTATGCAGTAAACATTGCTATCTACTCATTTTTGGTTTGTATTTGTGCTTTCATAGAATACTATTATGTTGAAAATGAACCATTTTCTTATAACCAATACATAATACCTCTAGTGGTAGGAGCTTTTTTTGGGTATCTGACTACAGTCAATAGAAGGTTGTTTTATCGATTACAAGATGAAAAAAAGGAAGTTCAAGAGAAAAACAAACAGATACATTCTTACATTGGCACAATTGTACATGATCTTAAATCTCCAGTAGCAGCTATCTCTGGTTTGGCCAATTTATGTATTAAAACTAGCAAAGACCTAACCGAAGAACAACAGATGTATCTCAATTTTATACAGCAAAGTTCTAACTCAATGCTAGAGAATATTTCCATTTTGTTGGATAATTCTAGAATTGAATCAGGAAATAAGATAGATCATCTTGAAGTTGGAAACCCATATTTTACTATACAATCAACCATAGACAAATATTTAATTGAAGCTCTCAATAAAAGCATTTCAATTCAACGAATTATTGACAAAAACCTTCCTTTAGTAGCATATGATAAAGATTTACTAGATAGGATCCTTTCTAATTTAATCAGTAATGCCATCAAATACTCACCACCAAATACCCAGATTAAGATATTTACAGAAGTATTAGCCGAAAGACTATCCATAAAAGTAAAGGATGAGGGTCTTGGTATGTCTGAAGAAGATTTGGGTAATGCATTTCAGGAGTTTAAAAAACTTAGCGCAAGACCAACTGGACATGAGTCTTCAACAGGATTGGGGCTATCTATTACAAAGAAATTGATTAAAGAACTTGGGGGTGAAATAGTTGCTCGTTCCGATGGGAAGAATAAAGGCACTGAGTTTGAATTCACTTTGAATATTAAGGAGGCTAATTCACACCTATTTAAAGAAATTTTTTAAAACTGGATTCTTTACTACAGGATAGGGGGTGCTCCACAAAGAGGGGGAGCGTTCTTTTTCGTTGCAAATGATATTTGCAACGGCATTGTCTGGGTTGGGGGAGCGTTCTTGAAGCGTTGCAAATTTCATTTGCAACGGCTGATGGTCTGGGTTGGGTGAGCGTTCTTTAGCGTTACAAATGGTATTTGTAACGGCTCATTTTTGGATGGGTTTGGAGAGGGGGTGCTCCTTCAGAACAGGATTAGCTGCGCTGTTCCTCGGCGAGGGGGCTTACTCAAACGCCTTCCACGCTGTCGCGTGGGGGCTTTTTCATTTATTCGCTTATGAAAGCGCGCTTTCAACGCTTATAAATAAAAAAGCCCTTCCAACTTCGTTGGAAAGGCTTTTGTGCCCAGAACAGGAATCGAACCTGCACTACCTTGCGATAACAAGATTTTGAGTCTAGCGCGTCTACCAGTTCCGCCATCTGGGCATTTTTGATTAGCCTCTGCTAACCTACCGTTTGATCGGGTTGCAATATTACGGTAACATTATAACTCAGCCAAAATCCTGTCTAAATATTTTTTCCGGAAATAGAATTCTTTTACTTGCAACAGCTTTTCTTGGGTAAGAGTATTGCCCGGATGATTTTCCAGAGTCGCTTTAACAGGTTCATATATTTGGGTATTTAATTGATCAATGGAGTTTTTGATGGCGGTTTTGGTCTCCGGTTCATCTGCGTCCATGAGTTGTTCGTTTAGATCCATCACTTCCATGAGAAAATCAGGGGAGAGTTGGTATTTCTCGTCTTCTTCCAGTAAGCCTGCTTCTTTTAAAACATATTTCACCAATAGATCCTGATTTTGAAGGGTTTGATAGGCTTTGTTTACCAAGGCGCTCATTTCAAGGGCTTTCTCCTTTTCTTCTTCAGAGCCATTGCCATAAAAATCAGGATGGTAATGGCGGCTCAATTGGTAGAACTTCTTTTTCACCAGGGCTTGGTCTGGTTGAAAACTCTGTGCTAAATCAAATAATTCAAAATAGTTCATGCGGTTATGCTTGAAGTTCCTGCCTTAGATGGCTTAACTTTAGGGGCAAATCTAACACAATGCTGGTACTAGGGCTTATTAGAGAGGGAAAAATTCCCGCAGACAATCGCGTAGCATTAACTCCTGCCCAGTGCAAATTCTTGACCAGCCATTTTCCGGATATCCAGATTAAAGTGCAGGCTTCACCAAATAGATGTTTTAGTAATAAGGAATACCAACAGGCTGGCATGGAAATTACTGAAGACCTGAGTAGCTGTGATGTATTATTGGGAATAAAAGAAGTGCCCGTTAGCCAGCTGATTCCCAATAAGACTTATTTGTTCTTTTCCCATACTAAGAAAAAACAAGCTTATAATCAGGGGCTTCTGCACGCCATGATGGATAAGGGAATTACCCTGATTGACTATGAATGTTTGGAACACAAAGACGGTCAACGCATTATTGGCTTTGGTTTTTTTGCAGGAATTGTGGGTGCCCATAACGGCATCATGACTTATGGCAATAGAACGGATGCTTATCAGATTGGAAGGGTGGGAGACGTAAAAGATTATCGAGAATTGATCCATACTTATTTTGGTTTGAAACTCCCTCCCATTAAGATTGCGGTTACTGGAAGTGGAAGGGTTGCGCATGGTATTGTAGAGATCATGAACTTAATGGATGTACAAGAAGTAGAAACAGAAGAATACTTAGAACGCGAATTTGACTATCCGGTTTACACCCATTTAAAGGGGAATGATTTGTATAGACATAAAACCAAGGGAACCTATTCCAGAACCGAGTTTCATGAAAATCCGGATCAATTTGAATGTTTGTTTGCACCCTTTTTGTCACAAACAGATGTATTGATGAATGGCATTTATTGGGAGCCAAGAATTCCACGTTTGTTTGAAATGGAAGATTTGAAAAGACCAGATTTTAGAATCCAGGCAATTGCCGATATCACCGATGATAAAAACGGTTCTATTCCTTGTAACCTAGGCGATGCTACTATTGCGGATCCTATTTATGGCGTCAACAAAATGACCGGAGCAAAAACAGCACCATATCTAGCAGATAGTATTGACCTAATGGCCGTGGGAAATTTGCCCAATGAATTGCCCAGAGACGCCAGCAGATTTTTTGGAGAACAATTGATCAAACACGTATTGAACGATATTAGAAATGGCGGAAGCCCAACCATTAGTCATGCAACTATTCTAGAAAAAGGGCAATTAACAGACAATTTCAACTACCTCTCAGACTACGCAGCGCATTAAAAAAAGCACATAAAAAAAGCGGCTACTCAATAAGTAGCCGCTTCTATTTTGAGGAAGTAGTTTACAAGTATTGGAACCACTGTTTGTTGGGATCCCAGTTTTCAAAAGCCTTGGCAACTGCGGTTAAGAAAGATGCCCCAATGCTACCATCTACAATTCGATGATCATAACTCATAGAGAGATACATCATGTGACGGATGGCAATGATATCGCCTTCAGGTGTTTCCATGACCATGGGTCTTTTCTTAATTGCACCAACGGCTAAAATAGCCACCTGTGGTTGTGGAATAATGGGGGTACCCATTAATGATCCAAAAGTACCCACATTGGTTAAGGTAAATGTACCTCCTTGTGTATCTTCAGGTTTAAGTCTGGTATTTCTAGCAGCATCGGCCAAGCCATTAACTGCCTTACTCAAACCAACAATATTTAATTGATCTGCGCCTTTGATCACAGGAACAATTAGGTTGCCAGAAGGTAGGGCAGTAGCCATACCAATATTGATATCTTTTCTGATGATCACATTGTCTCCATCAATGGAGCAATTGACCAGTGGGAACTTTTTAATCACCTCAGCAATACACTCAATAAACATAGGAGTGAATGTGAGCTTAGTGCCTTCACGTTTTTCAAATTCGTCTTTCACTTGACTACGCCAGTTTACCATATTGGTTACATCGGCTTCCGTGAAACTGGTTACATGCGGACTGGTATGCTTACTGTCTACCATATGCTTGGCAATCAGTTTGCGCATCCTATCCATTTCCTGAATTTCAGTGGCACCAGTGAGGGTAACTGAAGCAGGATTAGAGAATTTGCCAGAACTAGCAACTGGTGCAGACAAAGGCACAGTAGATACTGGAGCAGCAACAGAAATAGGAGCCGCCGCAGGCGCAGGTGCAACAGGCGCAGCAGCTACAGGAGCCGGAGCAGCAGTTACTGGTGCTGGCGCAACAGGTTCTGGTATGGTAATTTGTTGAGGTACGGTTGGTGCTTTGTATGCAGCGGCAATTGGAGCAGGTACTGGTTCAGGAACCACTGGTGCTACAGGAGCCACAGGAGCAGCTGGCGCGATGGCTTCTACAGGTGCAGCAACCGGAGCTGGAGCCACGGGTTCTTGATAAACAGGTGCAGCTGCAACAGGCTCTTGGTAAACAGGAGCTGCAGCCACAGGCGCAACTGGTTGTTGGTAAACAGGCGGCGGCGCTTGGTAAACAGGAGCAGGCTGATACACAGGAATCTTTCCTGCTTTCTTATCTGCCACATATTGCAAAACGTCTTTCTTAGAAACCCTGCCTTCATTTCCAGTGCCTGGAATTCTTTCTAATTCACTCAGGCTAATACCTTCGCTATTAGCAATATTCAATACCAGGGGAGAATAAAAGCGGTTACCAATGGGCTTATCAGGTAATTCGTAAGCCGAAGGTGAATATGGAACCTGAGGTTCTGGAACTGGAGCAACAAAAGCTGCAACAGGAGCCGGTTCAACAGGAGCTTGATAAGTTACAGGAGCAGGAGCCACAACTGGTTCAGGCACTACTACTGGTTCAACAACAGAAGCAGGGGCAGCAGGTGCAACAGCATCAACACTGGTTTGAATGCGCGCAATGACAGTACCAATAGGCACAACATCGTTCACATTGTATAAAATTTCAAGCAGGATACCTTGTTCTGTAGATGGAACCTCACTGTCCACTTTGTCAGTGGCAATGTCTAAAACGGTCTCATCATGTTTCACAAAATCGCCTACCTGCTTATGCCATTTCAAAATGGTGGCTTCCATGATACTTTCGCCCAATTTGGGCATCACCAATTCAGCAATTGCCATACGATCGTCCTTTTTAAATTGGATAATTTGTTATCCCTAAATCCTTGATCCTCTTCCACAAAAACCAGCTAACTAACAAATGTAGAAGTAAGTATTATAAATCTTTTCAATGGTTATCCACAATTAACATTCTCAAGAGGTTCAATGCATTAGTGGCAGTGAGTGTAATATTCCTTTGCCTATCGTATCTAAACTGAAAAGATCTTGTAATTACCTGTTTTTTATCGGCCACCGCCATCCAAACCAAACCCACAGGTTTTTCTGCTGTGCCACCATCTGGCCCCATAATCCCACTAACGGCAATGGAATAATCCGTATCCATTAGCTCACGAACTTTTATGGCCATTTGCTTAACGGTAGCTTCGCTAACCGCTCCTTGGGTATTGATGGTTTCTTCCGAAACTTCTAAGACATTGGTTTTGATGCTATTATCGTAACTAACTACAGTTCCTTTGTAATAAGTGGATGCGCCTGGAGCACTGGTTAGCAAGTGGGCAATATAGCCACCGGTACAACTTTCAGCGGTTGACAAGGTAGCGCCACTGTTTTTTAACAAACGAGCCACTATGGTTTCCATAAACTCGTCTTTATCCGTAACCAAGTATTCCCCAACAACTTTTTTCAGTATTTCAAAATGTTGAGCAACTTCTTGTTGTAGCAAAGCTTTGTCATAGCCAAAAGCGCTGAGTCGCAAACGCACCATGCCATAATTGGGCAGATAAGCCAGTTTAATATGTTCAGGCAGGGCTGCTTCTTCCTTGGCAATCCTTTCTGCTAAAAATGATTCTCCAATGCCATAGGTTAATAAAGTCTGGTGTTCTAAAAAACCTGTTTTAAAATAAGTAGGTAGCAGTGGAAGTACATGCTCTTTCATCAAACCCTTCATTTCATGAGGCACACCTGGCAAGGAAATAAAAACCTTCCCTTCTTTTTCAAACCACATTCCAGGAGCCGTACCTTTTTCATTCTTGAGTACTTTGCAAACATCGGGCACTTCAGCCTGCTTTGCATTGCGCTCAATCATGGGTCTTTTCAAGATGTCTTCAAAAATATGGGTCACATGGGCTAGGGTAGCTTGATCTACTACCATCTTACCGCCAAAATATTCACAGAGCAAGGGCTTGGTAATATCGTCTGCTGTAGGGCCCAAACCGCCAGTAATTAAAATAATGGAAGCGCGTTTGGCTTCTTGGTCAAGTGCTTCCCAAATATCGTCCCAATTGTCTCCAACTGCTACGCGATGGCATACTGGTATCCCAATCTGATTGAGCTGCTGAGCCATCCAGGCACTATTGGTATCAACAACTTGACCAATCAATAATTCATCACCGATGGTTATAATAGAAGCCAGAACTTTTTCCATATTTGCTGCTTTGGGCTGCAAGTTAAGTGCTAGATTCGCTCAACTTAAAAAAAACGCCATGCAAGAACAGAATTTTCAAAACCATACCCGATTGGTGACCCTTTATCACAAAATTACTTATCCAGCTTTATTAGCAGTTTTAGTAGGTGCTGGGATTAACCTTGGTAATAGTAGCCAGGACAATCTTTATTCAGCATCCCTGATTTTTGCCTTGGCCATGGTGGTAGCTGTGACATTGTTTTATGCTCGCGGATTTGCCCTAAAAGCCAATGACCGTGCTATTAGAGCAGAAGAAAATTTCAGACATTATTTGCTTACTGGAAAACCCTTGCCACATGGCTTGAAACTAAGTCAGATTGTGGCTTTGCGATTTGCATCAGACGCAGAATTGCCCGCATTAGCCGAACAAGCACTAACAGATAAAATGGGACAAAAAGCCATTAAAGCCGCTATCAAAAATTGGAAGGCAGACTACGAAAGGGTCTGAAAAAAAGGTTCCAGTTTAGACTTGAATTGGGGTGGCATGGCTACCCTTTTCATAGTGGCTATATCAATAAAATACAAAGTTACTTTCCCTGTGGTGAGTAACTTTTTCTTTTCATTAAAGACCTCGTGATAAAAACTGATCTGGTGTTTATCGGGTAATTCCCTCAATTGGGTTTTAATGGTAATCAGGTCATCATAATGCGCGGGTCGCAGAAAATTGGCATGCATTTCAACTACTGGCATTTTCACACCCATGGCTTCCATGTCTTTATAGGTAAATCCTAGGTCACGAATGCATTCGGCCCTACCTACTTCAAAATACTGGGCATAATTGCCGTAATAGACTATATCCATCTGGTCTGTCTCTGCGTATCTGACCCTAATCTGCGTGCTGTGTTCGTACATAATTCCCAATTTGTTGACAAACTTACACCCCTTATCTGTTTTTCCACAAAACTTGGAACGGTGTTTGCATCACTTACACGAATCATACCTTTAAATACTTTTACTTTTTGTTTAGAAATAAAGGGAAACCTTTGTTCAAAGCCTGATCCCAATATGAAGCCATTGATCCGTATAATGCTTGTCCTCTGCCTTTGGGTAGGACTGCTTAATCACCTAGGGGCACAGTCAACCGCTATTTACAATGACCCAGACGCCAGTTTTAAACAGGCCAAGGATTGGTACCAACAAGAACAGTTTGGTTTGGCCTATCCCTTGTTTAAATGGTTATCCAAAAATGACCAAGCCAATAGTCAGGTTCCTGAACAACTAAAAGCGGAATCCCAATTCTATGCCCTTGTTTGTGCACTCAAACAACAAGACAAAACCCAAGAAACTGCGGCTCTAGAATTTGCTACCATGAACCAGCAAAAACCATTGGTGCAAAGAATGCGTTATCATTTGGGTGAATATTATTTTCAACAACAAGCATTTGCCAAGGCTCAGGAACAATATGAACAAACTGGGATTGCTAATTTAAGTAATGCAGAAATTGCCAGTTTAAAATTTCATCAGGCTTATGGCTATTTTGTGATGAAGGATTTTAACAAAGCCAAACCACTTTTTAATACCGTTAGACAATTAGAGCAGGATCCAAATTATATAGAAGCCAATTATTATTATGGCTTTATCTGTTTTTATGAAAAGGACTATAAAGAAGCCTTGGCTGGATTTAGGATTGCAGAAAAGGATCCCAATTATCAATTAGTAGTGCCTTTTTATCTTTCAGAAATCTATTATTTCAACGGACAACCAGAACTAGCTTTACAAACAGCACAACAGGCGCTCTTAAAAGGAGGCCAATTTTATGATTTGCAAATGCGCCAATTAGCTGGTCATATTTTGTTTGAACAAAGAGCTTATGACAAAGCCCTACCTTATTTAAAACAATACGTGAGTGGTACAGAAAAAGTACGCAGAGAAGACTTGTATGAATTATCTTATTGTTACTATGAAGCTTCTAATTGGCCAGGCGCCATTGAAGGGTTTAAACAATTAGGCGGCGGGGCCGATTCCTTGGCCCAGAACAGTATGTACTTATTGGCCAATGCTTATTTAAAAATCAATGACAAGACCAATGCCAGAAATGCCTTTCAATTCTGCGCAGCCAATAATAGCAATGCGGTACAAAAAGAAGTGGCTAGTTTTCACTATGCCAAACTTTCTTATGACCTGAATTTTATGGATCTAGCCTTAAAAGAATTGCAAGGGTTTATGGCCAAATATCCTAAGTCTGTTTACCTGCCAGAAGCAAGGGAATTGATGGTGAGTACCCTTAGTCATTCCAATAATTTTAAAGACGCATTGGTTCTGTATGAACAGATAAGCAACAAAACAGAAAGTCTTAAACAGCTGTATCCTTCATTGGTATTTGGCCGTGCGGTGGAATACGTGAATGATCAACAATTAATCAAAGCTGATTCGCTATTTGCCATTATTCCACAATTACCCAATAACCAACAACAATTGGCTTTGAGTCAGTTTTGGAGAGGAGAGATTGCGTATAGAATGGGCAAAAATGAAGAAGCTGTGTTAGAATTGAGTAGCTATTTAAAAAATCCCAGAACCAATGGACAGGCCACTGTTTTAAATGCACAATACACCCTTGGTTATGCCCTCTTAAAGATGAATAATTATGCTGCGGCAAAAGCCAATTTTGAACCTGTTGCTAGTAGGGCCTCCGCTGGATCAGGTGCTATTGAACAGGATGCTTTTTTGCGCGTTGCAGATTGTGAGTTTATGCTCAAGTCTTATAAAACGGCATTAAAACAATACGAGCAAATTCTTGCTTGGCAATTGCCTTCCGCAGATTATGCGGCTTTTCAAAAAGCCATCATTGCAGGAGCTTTGAATAAACCAACTGACAAACTCAACCAATTAGAACAATTCCAATCACAGTATCCTCGCTCGGCTTTATTGCCCGATGTACAAATGGAAATTGCCAACACCCAAATGTCTAGTGAAAATTATGCTGCTGCAGTAGTTTCTCTAGAAAAGATTTTAAACAATAGCAAGGCTACTAATTATCATCCAGAAGTATTGCTCAAATTGGGTGTAGCTAATTTCAATTTAGACAAGAACACAGAGTCCCTGGATTATTTTAAACAACTGGTTAAAAAATATCCCAATGCTCCTCAGAGTAATGACGCCGTTGATTATATCCGTAACCTATTTGTGGCCAAACAACAGCCAGGTGATTATGTAACATTCATGAAAGAAAATGGCAAAGACGTTTCTAATCAGGAGGCCGATTCCTTGAGTTATAAATCTGCCATGATTCGTTATGAAGCAAAGGATTTTATGGGTGCACAACAAGGCTTTGAAGCTTATTTAAAGGGATTTGCACAAGGCAGGTATCAAATGGAAGCACATTATTTTAGTGCTGAAATTGCCCTTTCTAATAAAAACAATCCCCTTGCTTTACAACAGTACCAAGCAGTAGCAGACCAAGCGCCTAACAGATATGCAGAACGCAGTGCTTTACAAGCCGCTAGAATCCTCTATTTTGACAATAAAGACTATACCGCTGCCGCCAAATACTTTAGTCAATTAAAAGCCATGGCTTCTCAACAAGAAAATAGGTTAGAAGCCATGCGGGGTTTATTGCGTTGTCAGTTTAAAACAGAACAGTGGCAACAAGCTGCTCCTAATGCACAAGAACTCTTAGCAGAAAAAGGGATTGCTGCAGACGATAGAACCATGGCCAATCTGGTCTTGGCCAAGAATAACCAATTGCAAGAATTATATGCTCCTGCAACTGAAGCTTATAAAACAGTAATAGCAGCCGGAAGGTCTGAATGGGCTGCTGAATCTCAATACAGACTAGCCGAAATTCAATTCAAACAACACCGTTTGCCAGAAGCTGAAAAAGCTGCATTTGAAGTAATTAAGAAATGGGGTTCTTATGAAGCATGGGTGGCCAAGTCTTATTTGTTGTTGGGTGATATTTATTTTGAACAAAAAGACCTCTTTAATGCAGAAGCCACCTTTAAGAGTATTGTTGATAATGCCGGTTCTTTGGCTGTGAAGAAAGAAGCCCAACTTAAATTGGATCAAGTGTTGGTAGAGAAAAATAAGACAAATAAAATTGAACAGCAGTAAACTGAAAATATGTCTATCCTGAAAAAAATATTGTGTTTATTGATCTTGGTGCTCACCCTAGCTCCGGTGGTAGATGCACAGCAAAAAAAGAAAAAAACTACTAGCAGCAAGAGCAGTAAACAAAAAAGCAGTTCCAAAAAAACTTCTTCTAAGAAATCTAAAAAGTCTAGTTCAAAAAAATCTAGCGCTAAAACCAGTTCCAAGAAATCTTCTTCAAAAAGCAGTAGCAAGTCAAGTGCTTCCAAAAAAGCAAACCTGACTGAGGCGGATGATATTGCAGCAAAATTGGCTAGGGAAGCGCTAGAAGACACCAGTCATCCTAAAGAAGTAGTGATTACATCGGCTTTTAAACCTTCTTTAAAAACGGCTGCTAAAATTAATTTTACTGCGGCTACACCATTGGCAGACACGGCAAGGTTGCAATTATTATATCGCGTTCCAGCGCAAAACCTATTCTTTTCTTATCAACCAGTTCCAATTAAGCCAATTGCTATGGCCATGGATTCTGTAGAGCCTTGGAAGAATAGTAGGTATATCAAAGTTGGGGTAGGCAATTTTAGTACTCCTTTTGCAGAAATGGGTTTGTCATTTGGAGACGGTGTTACCAATACGGTGAGTATACTAGCCACACACTTATCTTCCAAGGGAAATATTCCTTTTCAAGAATTTGGAAAAAACAAATTATCAGTCTTGGCTAATTTTCAAACTAAGACAGACCATGATTGGACGGCTCATGCTTTTTTTGACAATAGCAGACAATACTTGTATGGTTTTCAACCAGCAACTATACCATACACAAAGGATGATTTGTTGCAAAGATTCAATACCCTTGGCTTTGATTTGGGAATGCAAAATAAATTGGTGGGTGAGAATGGATTTAGTTATCAACCCAAGATTGGTTTTAGGTATTTTTCAAATAATAACAATGCCAATGAAGTCAATTTTATAGCACAACTACCTTTTACAAAAGCATTTTCTAGGGTCTATGCATTTAAGATGGGATTAACGGCAGACATTGCTGCTTACAATGCTCCCATGATTCCCAATCCTTTGAAAATTCAAAACAACCTATTTTATATTGACCCTAGTTTACAGTTCAAAACACCCAATCTGCGTTTGAATTTAGGTGTGATTCCTAGTTGGGATAATGATGCTTTTAAAATGTTGCCCAACCTAACTGCTGAAGCCAGTATTAAAGAAACGGGTATGACGGTAGAATTGGGTTGGAAGGGGTCTTATCAAAAAAATGGCTACCGAACACTTGCAGAATTTAATCCTTATATAGACAGACCTGATACTATCTGGAATACCAGGATTGCTGAGCAATACTTAGGGTTAAAGGGTTCCTTGGGCAACCATTTTAGTTTTGCTGGAAGGGTCTCCTTTATGCAGTTCTTTAACCAACCCTTATTTGTGAATACTTTCTCAGACGGCAGGGCTTTTAATATTTTGTATGATAGCAGGGTAGAAGCCCTAAGAATCAAGGGAGAATTGGGTTATAAAGTACAGGAACAGTTCTCTTTGATGGCTGGTGTGAATATTACCCAATACACCAAACTAGCTACCAATGACAAAGCTTATGGCTTGGTTCCCATGGAATTAACGGGTTCTTTAAAGTGGAAACTGTTGAAAGACCTACAAATTAAGGCAGATGTTTATTTTAGAGATGGGGTGCCTTATTTATCCAAATCTTTGGTTAGTCAGAAGCTGGATCCCACAGCAGACCTGAATTTGGGTGCAGAATTTACTGTGCTTCCTAGGCTCAATATTTGGATTCAAATGAATAATTTGCTGAACAATACTTACCAACGTTGGAACCAATATGAGGTATTGGGATTCAATGTTTTGGGAGGAGTTGTATATTCGCTGCAGTAAATTCCTTTTTCATGCACCAGTATTTGTTGAAATATCTTGTTTTACATAAGCAATTACCACTTCCAAAAGTGGGTGTTTTCAACATTGAACAGGTTAGTGCACAGATTGATTCTACCAACCATTTATTGTATCCTCCTTCACAGGTAATCAGGTTTAGCCAAGAATCCGTTGCGGCAGACAGGCATTTCTATGATTTTATAGTCAATGAAACGGGATGGGAATTGGTAGACGTGATGCGCAATATTCAAAAATATGTCCAGCAATTATTGATAGAAGCACAAGACAAACACGGGGCCATTTTACAGGGTATTGGAACATTAAAAAAAGAAGGAGACGGTCACTTGATGTTTTTTGCAGACCGCCCTTTAGACTATTTGTTCTCTCAAGTAAAGATTGATAAATCTATCAGTTTGGCAAAAGCTGCCACGCTAAAACAGTCTGCCTATAAAGCCAAAGAATTGGAGGGCGATGAGTTAAGGGAATTATTGGGGCAGGCCACCGATTCAGACGCTACTGATAACTGGTGGGTTTATGCATTTGCCTTATTACTCTTGGGTGTAGGTGCCTTGTTGTTTTATTATGTTTAGTTCCAATAGCCTTTCATGAATCAGACCATACATTATCTTCAGTGCCCAGCATGTAAAAGTGCAGACATTCAAAAAGCATTAACAGCAAAAGACCATACTGTTTCTGGGGAGAATTTTGAGATCTGGCAATGCAACCATTGCAGTCTAAGATTCACCCAAGACATTCCAGTTTTATCTGCTATTGGACCTTATTACCAGTCAGAAGAATATGTGTCTCATTCTGATTCACAAAAAGGACTGATCAATAATTTATACCATCGCGTTCGCAACCATACTTTAGAAACCAAACGTCAATTGTTACAAACCGTAACGGACAAGCAACAAGGTTCACTTTTAGATGTAGGTGCTGGTACAGGTGCATTTTCCAAAACCATGCAGGATGCAGGTTGGCAGATTACAGGACTAGAACCAGATGAAACAGCCAGAACAAATGCCAAACAATTACACGGTTTAGATTTGCAATCACCAGACCAAGTATACCAATTGGATGCTGCACAATTTGATGCCATTACTTTATGGCATGTATTGGAACACGTACATGATTTGCAAGGTTATTTGGAAAATTTTCATCGTTTATTAAAAGCAAGCGGAAAGTTGATTATTGCTGTTCCCAACTATACCAGCAAAGACGCAACTGCCTATGGCGCTTTTTGGGCGGCTTATGATGTACCAAGACACTTATACCATTTTTCTCCAGCCAGCATGCAGGCTTTGGCAAAATCAAAAGGATTTCAAGTAGACCAAATGAAACCCATGTGGTTTGATAGTGTGTATGTAAGTATGTTGAGTGAAAAATGCAAAACGGGAAAGACCCAATTGTTGCCTGCCATTTGGAATGGCATGCTTTCAAATGCCAATGCTATTGGTAATGCCGCTAACTGTAGTTCTGTTATCTATATTTTGTCAAAAGTGTAGCTCCTTAGTTGAATTTGATTTCAAACAAAGCTGGCCACCATTTTCCTGTTACATAGAATGTCTTGGTACTAGCATTATAAGCTATGCCATTTAAAACATCGGCTGTACTATCTGGCACATTGCTTTTCTTTAAGATATCTGTAAAGTCTGCCTTGGCTTCTACCAAACCCGTTTGAGGATTGATTTTGACAATCTCATTGGTTTGCCAAATATTAGCATAAATAGCACCGTCTACCCATTCCAATTCGTTAATATTTGATACATATCCATTGTTATTGCTCACACCCAATGTGCGTTCAATTTTAAATGTTTCAGGATTCACAAAATAAAGATTACTTCCACCTGTACCTAGAATCAATGATTTGCCATCGGTGGTCATACCCCAACCTTCATAGGGCCATTCAAATTCTTGGGGCAATTTTTTAAAATTCAAATCGTATACAAAAACCTTGTGTTCCTGCCAAGTGAGTTGGTAGATTTTACCGTTTAAAACAGTGATCCCTTCTCCAAAATAGTCATCAGACAATTTGATGCTTTTTTTAATCTTTCCGGTTTTAATATCTACTTGCAAGAGTTTGCTACGTCCCTTATTACCCGTGCTTTCTAAAAAAGTTCCTTCATGTACTAAAAGCCCTTCAGTAAAAGAACTTGTATCGTGAGGGTATATATTTAAAACAGTATAATTCAATGTGGCAGGAGAAGGGATTGCAGCAGCAGAACTATTGTTATTGTCAGAATTGTTATTGTTTTGATTACAGGCAGCCAAACCAAGGGCAAACACCAAGAGGGAAAAATATTGCTTCATAGAATTCTATTGCTTAAAAATAGGAAAGTTCCTTATTGGAAATAGTTAAAAATAAAGCAACATTAACTCAGCTGCTTTTTCTCCCATAATAGGGGTGAGCGCCACACCCATTCCGTTGCAGGCAATGGATACAAATACGTTGTCACTTACTTGACTGAGCAAGGGTTTCTTGTTTTCTGTAAAGCCCATAATACCACTCCAATGGTCTTCAATGGTATATTGATAAGAAGGTTGTATATGATCTTTTAAAAAACCTGTTAGTTTGTTTTTAATTAAATCAGTAACAGCCGTTTCTGTGGTCTGTTCTGTTTCAAAATCCGCATTGCGTGCACCTCCCAATAAGATTCTATTGCCTAGGTTGCGCCAATAATAAAATCCTTCATCAAAATGAAAAGTACCATTGAGTTTTAATCCTTCAATGGGAGAGGTAACAATTACCTGACCTCTTGCAGGAGTAATATTTAAATCAGGAAATAAAGTGTTACCATAAGCATTGGTACAAAATAAAACTTGGTTACAAGTAAAGAGAATTTGTTGAGAAGTATGAAGGATAATGCCCTGTGGTTTTTTCTCCCAATACACTACTTCCATACCATTCAAAATAGAGACCCCAGCGGCCTGTACTTTTTGAATCAGTGCACTCACTAATTTGCCAGAATGCAAACTGCCTTCCAAACTGTTTTCTACCATGGCGTCAAAACCCATCATGCCTTTTTCTGCAATGGCTGCGTCACGTCTTACAAAGGTTTGATCCTGATCTGTTAGGTCTTTTAAGTGTTCATTTAGCTCCGCTAATTTTTCATCCAATTGGTCAAAATGCGCATAGTCTTTGTTAATGCACTCATAGCCACCACAGGGATCAAATTCCATCTGTGCCATACCAAAATGAGCTTTGATTTTTTCAATACCCAAGTAACGCATTTTAACCACTTCCATGGTGGTGTCAAAACCCATGTGTTCAATATCGTGTATGATTTCTGTTGGGCTACCAAAGCAAGCAAAACCCGCATTACGAGTAGAAGCTCCCAAAGGAATGGTATTCCTTTCTAGGATAGTAATTTTCAGATAGGGGTTCTTCTTCTTAAGTTCATAAGCTGTCCACAAACCCATCAATCCTCCACCAACTAGGATAACGTCCTGGGTAGAATAAAAACTCTCTTTTTCCCAAACCGATAGATTGCTCATGACCCAAAGATAGTCAAATGAAAAAAGGAAGTACCAACTGATACTTCCTTTTTATTTAAATGATATGAACTATTATACGTTAAAACGGAAATGCATCACGTCACCATCTTTTACCAGGTATTCCTTTCCCTCAATACGTAACCTGCCATTTTCACGGCAAGCAGCTTCACTACCATATTTTACAAAGTCTTCATAAGCAATCACTTCTGCCTTAATAAAGCCTTTTTCAAAATCGGTATGGATGACGCTGGCAGCCTGAGGAGCTTTCCAACCCTTGTGAATGGTCCAAGCACGCACTTCCTGCACACCGGCAGTGAAATAGGTATCCAGATTTAGGAGCTTATAAGTAGTGCGAATCAAGCGATTTAAAGCAGGTTCGGTCATTTTGTATTCTTCCATAAACATCTGCTTGTCTTCTTCCGCTTCCATTTCAGCTATCTGGGCTTCAATATTATTGCACATCACAATTAGTTCTGCGCCTTCCTTGGTTACCGCTTCTTTGAGCATCTCTGAAAATTTATTCCCAGTATGCATGCTGGCTTCGTCTACATTGGCCACATACAAAACGGGTTTATCTGTCAGTAAGAACAAATCAGCAATGGCGTATTTTTCTTCTTTATCCAAACCCAAAGAATGAATGCTCTTTCCCTTTTCCAAATGCTCTTTGCAACGGTTTAGGATGTCAAACTCAGCCTTGGCCTTGGTATCCGTACCCACACGGGCCATTTTTTCTACCCTAGACCATTTGCGTTCAACAGAATCCAAGTCTTTTAACTGCAGTTCGGTTTCAATAATTTCTTTATCGCTGATGGGGTTAATGGCACCTTCTTCTCTAAGTACATTCTCGTCTTCAAAACAGCGAATCACGTGAATAATGGCGTCTACTTCACGAATATTAGCCAGGAATTTATTACCCAAACCCTCGCCCTTACTAGCGCCTTTTACCAAACCCGCAATGTCTACAATTTCTAACTGAGTAGGAACCGTTCTATTGGGTTGTACCAATTCAGCCAGTTTGGCCATACGCTCATCTGGAACGTCTACCAAACCCACATTGGGTTCAATGGTGCAAAAACGATAGTTGCTAGCCTGTGCTTTGGCACTAATACTAACCGCGTTAAATAAGGTTGATTTTCCAACATTGGGTAAACCCACAATTCCTGCTTGTAAAGCCATGTACAAAATTTTGAGCGGCAAATATAGTTTGATTTGCGCTTTAATGGGTTTAAAAAACGGCTTTGACCCAATTCTAGAGCACCAAGAGCACTTTGCTGCCTAAGATTTTATACTGTTTGTCTCTATAAACCACTTGATAGCGGCCTTTTTGAAGATAGAGATAATAATAGCCATCGGGCGATGTGGCATAGGTTTGATCCGCAGGTACCAGCATACCCACACGTTTTTCATTGTATTCTTTCTCATAAAATGCCTGTACAAAAAACAGGTCACGGAAAATGGGTTGCACAGCCGTTTCTTTTTTCCATCCATTCATGGTACTAAACAGTGGTCTGCCATTTTTGAACTTGGTAGGAGGATGGTAGACATAGATATCAAATAAATGATACTGAAATAAGTCAACTGATTTCCCGGCAAGATAGGGCACCATGGGTGTGTCAAAACCTAGTTTGGGGGCATATTGTTGGTACCAAAGCGCTCCATACAAACCATTGCTACCCTCGGTCATACCCGTTTGGTCAATGGTCAATGGATCAATACCAGATATGATTTTAAAATATGCGGCCATAGGAATCCGACCATCACTTCCAGCACCTTCTTCTACATGCCCCTGACCCGCATGCACCAAAATCTTGGCCTTGGGTTCTTTTTCTAGAATTTGAAAGATTTTTTGAGCTTGGGTATATTCCCGTTGGTTGACGGTATGGGTGGAACTGCTGTCTTCATAAGCCACCAGGGTATAGCCCAATTCCAAAGCCTTGCGTACCAATTCACCGGCCAAGGGTTCACAGGTATAATGCCCGGTGAGCATATTCACTTGTCTGAGCGATGCATTGGGGAAGGGGCTCAAAGTTTCCATGGCTAGGTAGCGAAACCCTTGTACATAAAGATCTTCCAATAGTGAGGCTGTAAAGACCCGATGCTGCGGTTTCTCATGGGCTTCATTGATCATGACTACCTGACTATTCCTGGTTTTATCAAGAATATAGGTTTTGGCGTCTTTGAAACTGGCTCCAGCAAAAGGATTCCCCTGTTTGTTAATGGCTTTTTGCAGAGAATCTGTATAAGGTGAAAACAGTTCAATTTTCTCTAATTCCTGCACACCCGCATAGTCACCAATAAAAGCCAAAGACTGTTTTAAATCGGCATAATAATCGGCCCTGCCACTGGTTTTGATGAGCCAGGGTTCCTGTTTAAATGACTTGTAAATGGGATAGAGATAGTGCAGTTCTTGGTTGTGATAGATTGAAAGGTATTGGCTTGAATCCAATGCCATGCCTTTTTGCGCCTGCACATAGTCTTTGAGGTAATTGTAGTTTTCACTCCATTGGGCTTTTGTAAACCCGGGTAAAAATCCTAATAACAAACAAAAGAAAAAGCATTTGCGCATGCGCGATATTTTTTGCAAGAATACTGTCTTTACTGTTAATAGGAACCCAAGAAAGCAAACCTGTTTCAGCTTTAACAGTTGTTATTTGGTCTTAGCGTATTGCATAACAATATCCCATTCTTCCGGTTTCACCGTTTGAACAGATAGTCTACCCAAACGAATCAAATCCATATTAGTGAGTCTTGGATCTTGTTTGAGCACTTGTAAAGACACTGGAACCTTGAGTTTTTTATGAGGTTTAAAATCAACCACCAACCAGGCTGGATTATCTGTAGTAGGATCTTGATATGCTTCTTTGACCACTTTGGCAATGCCTACAATTTCCATTCCTTCATTGCTATGGTACCAAAAAGCCAGGTCACCTTTTTTCATGGAGCGGAGGTTATTGCGTGCGCCATAATTGCGCACACCGTCCCACATGGTCAGGCCTTCTTGTTCAAACTGTTCCCAACTATACTTGAAAGGTTCTGATTTGATTAACCAATAGTTCATATAAAAGATTCAAAAGTCAAAGGATGCTAAAAGAACAACGCAAAGCATAAAAAGTTGCTAATACCCACTAGCCAGCACATCGGCTAAGTGTAGGGTCTGCATTTGGGATCCATGGTTTTGTAAACAACCATTGATATGCATGAGACAACTCATGTCTGTACTAATCAAATAGTCAGCACCTGTTGCACCAGCATTGGTAATTTTTTGTTCACCCATGGCAACGCTAATGGGTTCAAATTTTACAGCAAAAGTGCCACCAAAACCACAGCAGGTTTCTACGTCATTCATCTCCACCAATTCTAGTCCGGCTACCTTGCTCAATAACTGTCTAGGACCTTGTTTGATCTTGCATTCACGTAAGGCAGCACAACTATCGTGATAAGTAGCTTTGCCCTCAAACTTGGCGCCTAAGTCATCTATTTGTAGAATATCAATCAAGAATTCGGAGAGTTCAAAAATCCTGGTTTTGATTTTTTGAGCCTGTTGTAAATGTGCCGAGTTTTCAAACAATTTGCCGTATTCATTACGAACAAAACCTACACAAGATGCAGAGGGTGCAACAATATATTCGGCGCCTTCAAAATCATTTAAAAATTTAGTGCAAACTTCTTTGGATTCACCCCAGAAACCAGCATTAAAAGCCGGTTGACCACAACAGGTTTGTTGGGCATTGTAGATAACTTCGCAACCTGCTTTCTCCAATACTTTCACCATATTAAAAGCAACAGTAGGGTAGAGCTGGTCAACAAAACAGGGAACAAAGATTTGCACTTTCATAACCGTAAAGGTTTATTTCAATTTTCTATTCAAAGCAATCATTTTGATGGCAGTAACAGCCGCTTCTTCACCTTTGTGGCCGTGTTTGCCACCCACGCGTTCTATTGCTTGTTGTTCATTCTCTAAAGTGAGTACGCCAAAGATAACAGGCACATCCAAACTAAGATTGAGTTGCAGAACACCATCCGTTACAGCTTTGCACACATAGTCAAAATGTGGCGTGTCTCCTCGAATTACCGTACCCAATGTAATATAGGCATCGGGTGGGGTTTTGCTATACGCATAATGATTCTTAACAGCAAAGGGAATTTCAAATGCCCCTGGAACAGTGAGTGTTTTGCAAGCAACGCCTTGTGCTTTTAATACCCTTTTTACACCAGCTTCCAATTTGTTAATGATAGCGGCATTCCATTCTGTTTTCACTATAACAACAAAGGCATCCTTGATTACAGGGATGCCTTTGCTTAATGCAGTATTACCTTGAGTAGCCATTAGCTATTAGTCGTTTTTTTCAACACTTAAACGGTAAATGTATTTGTCAGCCTGAAAACCTTTGTCGGTTTTAGGGAATTTAGTTTTGATTTCTTTGTACAGATCCAAAGCTTCTTTGTTCTTACCCAAGGTTTCGCTTAATAAAGCAGCACGGAATAAGTATTCAGCAGAATTGGCTTCGTCAGTTTCAAAAGAGTTACCTGCTTTTTTGTAGGTAGCAATGGCGTCATCATTTTGCTTTAATTCAGCATATGCATCGCCTAAGTTACCCAAGGCCAACAATTGAATTTGTTTGGCATCGGTAGAAAAATCTTTCAAGTATTTCACTGCATTACTAAAATCACCCAAGTGCAAATAACTTACACCAGCATAATATTTAGCCAAGTTAGCAGTTTTGGTACCACCATAATTATTGATAATATACAATGCTCCTTTGTTTTGACCATCGCCATTCAATACTAGGTTAGATGAATCCATCATAAAATAACCCTGTACTTTAATAATGGCTTCAGCAGCTTTGTCTTCCTTTGGTTTAACAATGTACTGTGTATATCCAATCCATCCAGCAACCACCACTACAATGGCTACTACAACGCCTAAAATGGTTTTGCCATTTTGTTGTAAAAAATGTTGTGCTTTTGCTACGGGTTCCTGCTCTAAATGGGTATGCTCTTTGTGATGCTCGCTCATGATTGTATTTTAAAAAAGAATGTGTAAATGGGATTAGTCCACAATAAAGGGATAGTTGGCGTCTATATAAACGTCTTTGTATACTTCGCTATCATCAGGCCAAGGGCTTTCTTCAGCAAAGCGAACGCTCTCGTCTACCACTGCT
>Ga0209480_10000569_pt1 | contig 30081 bp, 29 predicted proteins | sample JI61114C2DNA_FD_187501 | JGI IMG/M metagenome (GOLD analysis project Ga0209480, IMG submission 187501) | Wastewater effluent complex algal communities from Wisconsin, to seasonally profile nutrient transformation and Carbon sequestration -... | ecosystem: Engineered > WWTP > Effluent > Algae... | reverse complement strand
TCTCCTTCCAGCGCAGCTTCCAAAAAGCTTTTGAGCATCGGAGCAAATGCCCCATCCTTACCATACAATGATTTGCCTGAGCGAAATTGCTCCAAGGCCTTTTTCTTGATCTCTTCTAAATTGAATTGTTCTTTCTCTTTCATTATGTGCCAAAGTTAGTGTTTGTCCTACTTTGACACAGTTCAGTTTACAGCCTCTTAGATGATTTAGATTTTAGCTAAATCTCCTCACTAATGCGATAGTGCTTTTTTATTTTTTCTTTGCCTTTGCCATCCATCATCATTATAAGAAAATCTCCGGCTTCAATTTTAACAGAGCTTTCGGGATTTTTTAGAAATCTTCTCTCGCCTTGGTTTTTTACAATTCCCACCAAAATTATATTGCATTCTTTCTTTAGATCAAAGAATGCCTTCTCATAAAAAGTGCCAACCAACACATTGCCGGCTGCTACTTTCATTTCTTTAATATCGTACTCATGATCATGATGGGCATAGGCCAAAATCTCTTCGCTAAACAAAGCCACATCAGGCTCAAAAATATAACTGGCCATCAACTTGGCTGAGATTTCGTTTTTACAAATTGTGTAAGTGACTCCCGCATTCTGAAAGGTGCTTTTCAAATTTCCATTATCCAGCGTAACAACACAATTAAGGTCTGTAAAATGTTTTTTTAGATTAATAACATAAACTAGTTTTTCGGTGTCGTCATTCAAATTAATAAACACGATGGATGCCTCCTTAATATTAGCCTTATCCAGCATCTCGAAGTTGGCATGGTCGGCATAGAGTGTAAATACGTTATCACTATTATAGTACTCCCGGATGGCATCGATAGACGATCGCTCTTTCGTAATCACCGCTATCTGCTTTCCGGCCGCTACCAAATGACCGATTACTGATTTTCCAAAATCATTCCACCCAATAATAACTACGTGGTTTTTGAAGCCGGTACCATTTAGGCCCAACTCCCGCTGCTCTTTTAGTGTGCTCATAAAATTTGCTATCTGTCCAATGATAAAACCATAAACTCCTAAACTTGATAACATCACCACAAACCCAATGGCACGACCCCAGTAGGTAATTGGAACTACATCGCCATAACCAACGGTTGTAATGGTAGCCACTACAAACCATAAGCTATCTTGCCAGTTGATTATCTTAGAACTCGGCATGCCCGCCTCCATGGTATGGAGTGTAATAACAATAGATCCGTAGAAGATTGTAACGCCCAGAAGGGAATAGATTAATTTTCTATAGTTAGGTTTCTTCACAGGCTAGTTAACGAACACAAATAAGGTAAAAAAATCAAGGAGTAAAAAGCAGTAAGATCTATTTCTGTAATACTTACTATTTACTTTCTGCGCAAGCATTTAACAATGAAGTTACTTGCGCCACCTCTATCAAGCCCTTTTGGTTCGACCAGGTATTATAGATGTAAGTTACAATTTCAGCCACCTCAAGATCGGTTAGTGCCGGGTTGCCTTTCATAGGCTGGTTATACATTACTCCATTAACTACAAGCTCGCCTCGTTTTCCATTCTTTATTAAGCAAACAACCTCTGGCAAATGGTTGGTTAAAAAATCGGATTTATTTAAGGGTGGATAAAGCCTTCCCAATCCACTGCCATCAACTTGATGACAATTGGAACAATAATTTGTGTATAGAATTCCTCCTTGAACATAATATTGTTGATACTTCGATGATCCCGATGGCTTGTCGTCATTACTGGGAACGCAAGCAATAAAAAAAACACAGAAAAGAATTAGCGATAAGCAGGTGCGAATCATTTTTCGTCACGAAGTTTTTGAATGTCAGCGATAAGCCTGTTCACATCTTCTTCTTTGGTGCCATCATACTTTCCACGAATACGTTGTTTTTTATCAATCAATAAAAAAGCGCCACTATGAATAAATCCATCGGGCTCCGCTTTATCTTCCATAGCTGTAGCAAAGTAGCTTGTTTGTGCAATTTTATAAATGGAGTCTTTCACTCCGGTAACAAAATGCCAACGCGCACTCTCTACGCCAAGTCGATCAGCAAAGTCGTGGAGTAATGCCACGGTATCATACTCAGGATCTATTGTGTGCGATAAAAGTTTAACATCGGGCATTTCAGCTGTTGCTTTATAAACTCTTAGCATTTGCGTTTTCATGATGGGGCAAATGGAGCGGCAGGTGGTAAAGAAAAAATCGGCCACATAAATATTACCTTTGAATGTATTGTTAGTTACCCAGGCACTATCCTGATCAACAAAAGCAAAAGGGGCAATGGTGTGATACACAGTATCTGTGCCAACCACTTCGCGTTCGCCATAAATAGGAAGGGGCGTATCTTTTACTTGACAGGAGAGAATCGTAGCACTTAAACCAAATACTACAAACAGCCTGAAGCCTAACGCTTGAAGCTTGAAGCACATCTGGCCGCAAGCCACAAGCCACAAGCTACGAGCATCAAGCCTCCAATTCAATTTCATCACCTTCACAAACTTCATCATAATCTATGGGTATTAAATTTTGTCCAAATAATATTTTATTATCCACTTTTCTATACGTTGCCAGTGTAGCTAACGGCTCTTTGCCTTTTATGCCTGTATCCGGATCTACTGTGGGTAACACACAGCGGGCGCAAAGTTTCACTCCTTTAAATTTGTTTTTCCCAACGCTAAAAAATTTCCAGTTATCTTCTTCAAATGGCGCCCCTCCTGTAAAAACAAAGGTAGGGCGAAAGCGTCTCATTGAAAGAGCCACTTTCATTCTGCTATTCAAATCATCTAACGAACTTTGCCCAATAATCATAAAAGGATAGCCGTCAGCTAAACTAACTTGTTCCTTTTCATGAACATACTTTGGATCTATATCGCGTTTATTTCCTTCCGGGAAGAATACAAGTTTGCACGTGAACTTTAATTTTTCTGAAAACCAATGGCTATACGTTGGATCTGCTTCAACAGCCTCAACTTCATCATCCCAGATTTTTACTTTAAGATACTGCTCTTTCAGTGTCGGTATTAAATCAATTGAAATTGATTCTGGAGATTTTGTACTAGTTAAACTTTTAATTAAGAATTGTTCCTTATCAATTACTAATTGGAAAAGAGCCATTTCCGGATGCTCGCGCTGAGTTAAAAATCTACCTGCTTCATCAACCAACATCCAGCGTCTGTCATACTGCAATCCTTTTCGCATAACTCTCGCGCGCGACAACCGAATGCCAGCCAATGATTTTATTGGGTAAATCCAAATCTCGCTAAGGGTCAATTTGCCCATTGAACTTTTCCTGCTAATTTTTTGCTAACTTAATACTGAAAATTTACAAATGAGCAATACTTCGTCACTTTGGTACTTCGAAAGCGTAAATCTCTATCAAATACTTTGTCCACACCGGGTAAAGTCCATGGCCGAGAAGCATACCTATAACACGTATAAGAAAGATGAGTTCATTTACTTTCCGGATGAAGCCGCCACGCATATATATATGATTGTTTCGGGGCGAGTGCGGTTAGGCCATTATCAGGAAGATGGAAAAGAGGCTGTAACGGCTATACTTTCCACAGGCGAAATTTTTGGCGAATTAGCTATGGCTGGAGAAGACATTCGCAAAGACTATGCTCAGGCCATGGATGCCAACACAACCATTTGCCCGCTCAGTATTGAAAACCTTAAAGAGTTGATGCGAGAGGACCGGGAGTTGAGTTTTAAACTCCTTAAACTTATCGGCTTTCGATTAATGAAATTGGAACGTAAACTTGAACTGTTAGTTTTTAAAGATGCGCGTACTCGCATTGTAGAATTTTTAAAAGACACGGCCTCGTGGAAGGGAAAGAAAGTAGGCTTCGAAACTATGATACCTACACGGTTAACACACAAAGATATTGCCGCACTCACGGGCACTTCGCGCCAAACGGTTACAACTATACTCAACGAGTTAAAAAGCAAAAACCTGATCAACTTCGATCGGAAGAAAATTTTGATTCGGGATTTGGCAACATTCAACTAGCTACTCCTCAGGTTTTTTCAGGAAGACGGCTCAACACAGCCTCCATCATTTCGGTTTGTATGCGTTGAATTTCCAACAAGCGTTTACTCTGATGGATTAAGATGTGATCCATTTTTTTGTGAAGCAATTGTATTTCCAGCTCTGCTTTTAAATTTATTTTATAATCGTGTTCAGAGCGAACCCGGTCCTTAGTCTCTTGCCTATTCTGGCTCATCATAATAATGGGTGCTTGTATAGCGGCCAAACAAGAGAGAATTAAATTTAAAAGAATAAAAGGATATGGATCAAAAGACTTATTATTTAGCCACAAAATATTAGCTAAAATCCAAATAAGGATGAATCCAAAAAAAGTGATTATAAAAGTCCAACTACCACCAAACTCAGCAATACGATCCGAAACCCGATCTCCAAACGAAAGGTTATCATCCTGCTCGAAGTCAACATTCTCAGAAAGAATTTTATTTTCGGAAATACTGTTTATTACTTCCTTTTCCAAATCATCCAGCTCGCCAAACTCACTAACCAGCATTTGATTGAGATAGGCTTTTTTAATTTTAAGAAGCTGGTCGTCTCCCAGGTAATCGCCATCGGTTACGTTTGGATATTGTTCCTTAATGTAAGCCTGCATATTTCTTTCCAATGCAGATACCGGTATTGCATGCTCCATTGAATAACTCTTACCCGAAATCGCACAACTAACCTTTTCATTCATATTTAAGTAATTAGAGTTACAGGGGTCAAAATTTTCAATCAAAATGGAGGAGCCTACACTATTAGATAGGTAAGTGCGGTTAAGTAAGGCAAAATAACAATAACAATCTACCTTTGGCACTTCAGAATTTACTCAGAATCATAACTTTTATTTACAAAAATGTCAACTACCTATTCAAACCTTAAATCAACCCGCTTTGGGCTTATTGTTTTATTAACGTGGCTTATTGTAGCAATCTCCTTCCTTACGAGAATCGCCCTGCTCATAAAATCATTCTCACAAGCAGACCTAACGATTTTACAACTACTAGGTGCCTTCACGTTAGGAACATTTTTCGATATTATTTCGGCCACCTATACAATCATTCCACTAGTCCTCTACTTATGGCTGGTACCTACAAAAATATTTCAAAAAAAATGGCATCGTTTCTTCCTATACGGATTTTTCTTTGTTCAGATTTTTCTACTGATTTTCAATTCAGTTTCTGAATGGCTTTTCTGGGATGAGTTTACAACCCGATTCAATTTCATTGCTGTTGATTACCTCGTTTACACCACCGAGGTTATTGGCAACATTCAGCAATCGTATCCTATAATCTGGATAGTGGTAATCATCGTATTCATTACTTCAGCAATTTTCTATTTTATAAAATCGGTCATTGATAAAAGTTTAGAACAACCCATGCGGTTCAAATCCCGATCGGTATGGGCGGCCGGAATTTTGAGTTTACCTATTCTAAGTTTTTTCCTGATCTCTAATACCTATCATAATTTCAGTTCAAATACAATTGCGAATGAATTGGCCGGCAATGGTCTCTACGAATTATTTGCTGCCTATCGAAACAATGAACTGAACTACACACAATTTTATCCGTACCTGCCCGAACAAGAGGTAAATCAAAATCTCGCAAGCTTAATGGTGCCCGAATTAGCAACAAATAATAAGGAGCTTTCGCTTACCCGGGAAGTGGTTAACGCCAATGCGGAAAACAAAATGAATGTTGTATTCATAAGTATTGAAAGTTTCAGTGCCGAGTTCATGGGCATTTTTGGAAACACCGAAGGCATCACTCCTTTCCTCGATTCACTTTCTCAACATAGTCTCAGTTTCACAAATCTATATGCAACAGGCACTCGCACGGTGCGCGGGTTGGAAGCGCTTTCGTTAGCCGTGCCGCCAACACCAGGCCAGTCTATTGTGCGCAGACCAAACAACGCAAACCTTTTTACGCTTGGTTCAGTGTTCAACAAAAAAGGATATGTGAGCAAATACCTTTATGGCGGCTACAGCTACTTCGATAACATGGGACCTTATTTTAGTAGTAACGGTTATCAAGTTGTAGATCGCAGTTCGCTCGCTGATTCTGAAATTGATTATGAAAACATCTGGGGTGTGGCTGATGAAAATCTCTTTACTCTTTCCTTGCGGGAAATCGATAAAACGATTGCAACACAAAAACATTCTTTCACTCACATTATGACTACGTCAAACCATAGGCCATTTACCTATCCCGATGGAAGGATTGACATCCCTTCACATACCAACAGGCAAGGCGCTGTAAAATATACTGACTATGCCATTGGTAAGTTTATAAAAGAAGCTAGCAAGAAAGAATGGTTTGCCAATACGTTGTTTGTTATCACGTCCGATCACTGCGCATCGAGTGCGGGCAAAACAGATTTGCCAATAAAAAAATATCAAATCCCCATGCTGATTTTCTCTCCTGCCCATATTACACCCGGAATACAAGATCGGTTAATGAGTCAGATTGATATTGCGCCAACCTTGTTGGGCTTGCTAAACTTTTCATACGAAACAAAATTTTTTGGGTATGATATCAATACTCTTCCAAAAGGGAAAGAACGAGTATTTATAAGCACCTATCAGTTGCTTGGGTACATGAAGCAGGATAGCCTGGTAGTAATGGCACCCAAAAAAGAATCCGAAGTTTATCTGGTGAGTAAAGACAAAGAATCGGTAACAAAAATACCAAAGCAATCAACGCTACTTCCTATCGAAAAGGAAGCGATCACCTGGTATCAAACAGCAAGCTTTGCCTTTACCCATAATTTAATGCGTGAGTAAACCAATTTCTTTGACTTAAAATCATGAAAATTCTTATCATTGAAGACGAGCAAGAGCTTGCCAAAAGCATGAAGCAATACCTTCGTCAAGAAAGCTATGTTGTAGAAGTTGCTTATACTGCTCACGAAGCAATAGAAAAAGTTTTGCTTCATGACTACGATTGTATTCTTCTAGATATCACCTTACCTGATGGCAATGGACTTGGCATTCTTGAAAAATTAAAAGCTGAAAGTAAGCTAGATGGTGTAATTATAATCTCTGCCCGCAACTCACTGGATGATAAAATAAAAGGACTTAACCTCGGTGCAGACGACTATCTAGCAAAACCTTTTCATCTTTCCGAAATGGGGGCTCGAATTTCCGCAGTGATTAGAAGAAAACGATTTGAGGGAAATAATGCGATTGTTATTCATGAACTCACGATTGATTTAATTGGCAAAGTAATTTCTTTTAAAAATAAGTCCATTGAATTAACCCGTAAAGAGTATGATCTATTGCTTTTTCTTGTTTCAAATAAGAATCGAGTTGTGTCTAAAAATGCAATAGCCGAGCACCTATCTGGCGATGCTGCTGAAGTTTTTGATAACTTTGATTTTATATACGCGCACATGAAAAATCTGAAAAAGAAAATTGCCGAAGCAGGTTGCAGTGATTATATAAAAACTGTGTATGGGCTCGGCTATAAATTTGAAGGATGAAACTTCTAGGGCGAACCTTCAGAAATTATCTTCTCTACTCAACCTTGTTGCTGTTGGTTTGCGTGCCTTTATTTTATTTTTTTATTAGGCAACTTTTTGTAAAAGAGATGGAAGAAGAACTCTTTCATCATAAACAAAATTTCCAAAACACCGCAACGTATATCGTTACCGATAAAGACTTAAAAATATATCAGCTTTTAAATGAGGAGTTCTTGTTAACTGAAGCATCGCAATGGCCAATTCGCGATTCTCTTTTCTCTTATAAAGCATATGATAGTGTTGAACATGAAATAATTCCGTATCGGGCACTAAAGTGCGGTATCACAATTCAGGACAAAAACTATCAGTTGATTATTCGAGAGTCTATTGTTGGAGATATAGATTTGATTGAGAGAATAGTTATTATTCAGATTAGCTTGCTAGTATTTCTGCTTGCAGGATTCATACTGATCAATCAAAATTTATCAAAAAAAATCTGGAGTCCGTTCTATGTAATTCTTGAAAAATTAAAGCAATATCAAATAGACAAGGATACTGAAATCAAACTTCCATCATCCAACACTACAGAATTTGAAGATCTTCGAATCACTGTTGAGCAACTTGTATCCAAGAATCGAAATGCATACTTAAGTCAAAAAGAATTCACCGAAAATGCTTCTCACGAACTTCAGACCCCACTGGCAATTTTTCGCTCGAAATTAGAACTGTTGATGCAAACACATAATATTACAAGTGAGCAAGCCGACTTAATCAGTGATTTATCTAATACAAATGATCGGATTGCCCGGTTGAATAAGAATTTACTTTTGCTCTCTAAAATTGAGAATAATCAATTTCCATCAAAACAATTGGTGCTGCTTAAAGAGGCAGTCGATAAAACGCTGTCTTTATACAAAGAGAAAACTGAGGGCAAAAAAATAAAAATTACCGTTACCGATAAAACTGAAACTAAGGTTAATGTAAACCCTGCCTTGCTGGATATTCTATTGAGCAATTTAATATCTAATGCTTTAAAACATTCTACCGAAGAGAGTGAAGTTAAAATTCAAATTGAAACGAACAGTTTACTTATATCAAATCCTGGTGAGCCCCTAAAAAATCCAGAAAAACTTTTTCAACGATTTAACCGAGAATCTAGAATTTCAATAGGTAGTGGTCTTGGCCTCGCAATAGTTAAAGAAATTTGTGATGTAGAAGGTTTTAAAATTTTATACTCCTATACAACCCAACACTGCTTTCAAATCAAATTTTAAATCTTTGTATTGAATTCATACCAATCCTTACGAGAACACACGCAATGAATTACCAGTGAGTGTAGTCTTATACTGAGATAAGGATCTGGATGCAGGCCCTTGAAGTACCTTTCCTGTACTGGCGAAAAGAGCTCCATGATTCGGACAATAGAATTCGTTTTGACTTACTTTATATTGAACCGTAGTTCCTTCATGCGTGCAGCCAGCTGAAACAGCTAAAAAACTTCCCGACTGAGTGCGAGCCACAATAACTCCGCTCTTTACCAAATACCCGCCATTCTGAGCCAATGACCCTGATGAAACATCGAGTGTGAAATCAACATTAGTAGGAGCCGATGGATTAACATTTAAATTATTGCATCCAACAAGCAAGCCGGTACAAGCTGGTAGAATTAAAATTCTTACACCAACCATCTCAATAAATTCTTCTCTTGTCATATATAACTTATTTTATCATTAACTCTTTTTCAGAAGCACAAATTGTTTGAGTTGATTGAATTATTTTTTTCTACTGATTAGGCTACCCGGTTAATACTAATTTGTTAGAAAAATAATTTTCCATTCTGTAAAGAATCTGAATTATGAATTTTTCAAAAAGTATTACTTGTAGATCTGGGTATAAATGAGAGAGCTATTTCGTAAATGACTTTTGTATTACCAAGTGTTAGGCAATTCTGAATTCATTTTGAATAAAAAATATTTTCATTCTATAACTTGCTATGGGTATAATTCACTTTGGCAGAAAATAAGGTAACTCAACTGCACTTTACACATAAGTCAGAAATTTCTACTGTTACCTAAATGGGAAGAATGTTATTTACGTTTCAAAAGTCAACCTCACTATATGAACATAAAGAATATCCTTGTTAAAGTTGCGCCAATCTTACTAGCCCTTCCCTTAGTTGTTTCGTGTTTCCATGAACCTATTCCAACATGTGATGGGGTAAGCATAAATGTAGAAGCAATCAAAACAGATGCAGATCCTGGTTTAGCAAACGGTACCATCGTGGCGGCTGTTGATGGTCCGGCACATTTTTTTACGTATAGCTTAAACAATTCTGAATTTCAAGCAAGTAATAAATTTAGTGGGCTAGATTCCGGTAACTATATTCTTACCGTAAAAAATTCATGGAACTGCATGGGGGTACAAGAAATAAAAATTAATAAAACCAATCCTTGTGCTGAGGTTTCATTCAATACAACTTCAACAAATGCAACCTTAGGAAAAACTGATGGCAGCATCACTAGCACATTAACAGGTGGAACCGGATATACATTTAGTTTAAATGGTGGCTCATATCAATCAAACAGTATATTCAGTGCACTTGGCGCAGGTAATTATACAGTAACTGCTAAGCATTCCAATGGTTGCATTTTTACAATGCAAGTTACCGTAGGTGAAACCGATCCTTGTGCAGGTGTAACGGTAGTGATTGCAAGCACTAAAACCGATCCTACACTTAACCAAAGTAATGGAAAGATTACTGCCACCGCTACTGGTGGAACAGGGTTTACCTATAGCCTTAATGGAGCAACCTTTCAATCAAATGGATCATACACGGGCTTAGCTGCTGGTAATTATTCCGTGACAGCGAAAAATTCGAATGGGTGCAATGGCACTGTGCAAGTAGTTCTGACAGGTATTAATCCTTGTGCTGGCGTAACCGTTACCGTTACAAATACTGTGGTAAATCCAACACTTACACAAAGCAATGGTTCTATTACGGCAAGTGCAACAGGTGGAACAGGGTTTACTTATAGTATTGGTGGTGGAGCCTTCCAATCAAGTGCAACATTTTCAGGTTTAGCAACTGGAAACTATAGTATCACCGCCAAAAATGCTGACGGATGCACTGGCGTAACACAAGTTGCCTTAGGATCAACAAATCCCTGCGCGGGCATTACTATTGCAGTAACAGGCACAGTAACCGATGCAAGTATTGGACTCGCTAACGGAAGCATTGCTGCCGCAGCTGCGGGTGGAAGTGGATTTACATTTAGCTTAAACAATGGAGCCTATCAAGCAAGTGGAACCTTTACAGGATTGGCAGCCGGCAATTACACAATTACCGCCAAAAATGCTGATGGTTGTTTGGGATCGAAACAATTTACTGTTGCCTCCATCAATCCTTGCGCAGCTGTAACAGTTGTTGTTACGGCTATTGTAACCAATGTCTCTGCAGGGCTCTCTAATGGTAGCATAGTTGCCTCTGCCAGTGGTAGCACCGGGTTTACATTTAGTTTGAATAATGGAACCTTTCAATCAACTGGAAACTTTACAGGATTAGCTGCCGGCAACTATACAGTTACTGCCAAAAGTTCAAATGGATGTTTGGGTTCGGCAACTTTTACTATTGCTAGTACAAACCCGTGCTCAAATATTACCATTTCAATTACAAAAACAGTTACTGACTCTAATAACTGTATTACACCAGGCACTGGTTCAATTACTGCCGTGGCATCTGGGTCAACAGGGTTTACCTACAACATTAATAATGGTGTATTTCAAGCCAGTGGCACATTTGCAGCATTAAGCCCAGGTACGTATACGGTAGGAGCAAAGGATGTGAATGGTTGTACTTCCACTACATCGATTGCTGTTAGTACTGTGCCAGCCGGACCGAAGTTTTCTGCATTAAAAATACTTGTTCAATCAAGATGTAGTGGTAGCAGCTGTCATACAAATGGCAAAACACAGAAAGGGTATAATTTCGATACAGATTGCAAAATAGTTAGTGCGTGGAGCGGAATTAATGGATCTTGTGTTACGGGTACACTAAACAAAATGCCTATCTCGCCACAGCCTAACTTAACAACCGCTGAAAAACAAGTTATAATAGATTGGGTCAATGCAGGACATGGATTTACTAATTGATTACTACAATAAATTGTACTACCCCATGCTAGCCACTATTACATTTCCATTCAGAATATCTTCAGTATTATGTTTCTATTTTGAGTTACCAAAAATAAGTTAACGATCATCACGTTAGATGATTAAACTCATTGAAAAATACCTCTTTAAAAAGTTAATTAGCAAAAAATATGAAAAAAGTTTTCGCCATAATTCTTTTTGCAGGAGTAGTAGCAGCTATAGTATTCTATACTCTTTATAACAAACCGCACAGGAATCCTGCTGACGAGACATCGATTCAGATAAGCGCAGAAGAACTATTTGACAACTTTAATAAAGACGAAACAAATGCTAATACCCAATATCTAGACAAAGTACTTGAGGTGAAGGGCAAAGTTTTAGAAGTAACTACCAATCAAGATCAAACAACCGTAATCGTTTTAGAAACTAGCGATCCCTTATTTGGAATTCGTTGCACAATGAATTCGAAAGTTGCTATTGATACTGATGACCTCGTAATCATTAAAGGAATTTGCACAGGATATTTATCTGATGTCGTTTTAACAAATGCCTTGTTAGTCAAAAAAATATGAACATAAATAAATCAATAATCGGTTTGATAAAATCAAAAATTCTTTGGGCATTAAATTTATCGACTTTGGTTTTTGTTATTGTCGGTTCTTGTGTGCACGATCCATTTCTTGATCCCTTTGCACTTAATGATGGAGAATATAGCACACCAGGATGTGTTTATAGCGGTGATGTTTGCTTTGAAAGTAATGTGCTTCCCATTTTTGTTTCGTCCTGTGCTCGCAGCGGATGTCACGATGCCTCAAGACATGAAGGAGGTTATAGACTTGACAACTATGCAAACATTGTTGGAAAAGGAATTTCCCCAGGCAGTGCTACTAACAGCAAACTTTATAAAGTTCTTTTCGGTAGCGGGGAAGATATAATGCCACCGGATGCTCCCCTAACACAAGCTCAAAAAGATTCAATCAAAGCATGGATAAACCAAGGCGCTAAAAATACCGTCAATTGCAATTGCTCGTGCGATTCAACAAAGTTCACCTATGCAGCCATTATACAACCGCTTGTTTCCAATCAATGTGTTGGCTGCCACAAACCAGGATCTCTTGGTGGTAATATTGATTTATCAAGTTATTCGCTTGTAAAAACGCAAGTAAACAATGGTAAATTTCTAGGAACCATAGCCCATGCTGCCGGGTATTCGCCTATGCCCAAAGGAAGCAAGCTCAGTGATTGTCAAATAAAACAAATCACAAGTTGGATAACTGCAGGCGCACCAAACAATTAAAAGCTTTTTAAAATGAGTCGAATCTTAATTCTACTTCTAATTATACTAACTGTGTCCAGTTGTTATTATGACAAGGCAGAAATACTTTATCCAGGGTCAGCCAATTGCACCGTGCCTGCTGATGTCACGTTTAGTTTAGTCGTTCTTCCTTTGCTTAACACCCGTTGCAATAACTGCCATGGTGGATCCTCTCCGTCTGGAGGCATTGCATTAGATACCTATGCAGATGTTTTAAAGTATAAAGAAAACGGAAAACTGATGGGCAGCATCAATTTTGCTTCTGGCTATTCGCCCATGCCTAAAAATTCTGGTAAGCTATCGCCTTGCGAAATCGGTAAAATCCAAGCGTGGATTGATGCCGGTACACCTAACAATTAAACCAACTCTATCTTATGAAACGCTTTCTAATCCTTTTACTGAATACCCTTGCCATAACTGGCTTCTCTCAATCTGTGCATATGACCCGCAGTGGGCAGGTGTCATTTTTTTCAAAGACACCCATGGAAAATATCGAAGCTGTAAACAATGAGGTGACCAGCTTAATCGATACTGGAAAAGGTGAAATCGTATTTGCAATCCTGATAAAGAGTTTTCATTTCGATAGAGCACTTATGGAAGAGCACTTCAATGAAAACTATCTGGAGTCTAACAAATTTCCTAAGGCCACCTTTCAGGGAAAGATTTCAAACTTATCAAAAATAAATTTTGCAAAAGACGGCAGTTACGAAGCAACTGTAGAAGGCGATTTAACTATTCATGGGGTAAAGCAGCACCAGACAGCTACTGGAACCCTCGCAGTTGCAAACGGAAAAATTGCAGTCACTTCAACATTTACTATCAAACTTTCCGACTACCAAGTTGAAATTCCTTCGCTAGTAGCGGAAAAAATTTCTAAAACTGTAGAGATTAAAGTTAACTGCCACTATGAGCCTAAGTCATAATATGAATCGATACGTTCTAATTACATTACTAACTTTAGTTTCATTCTCAGCTTTCGCTCAGGACGATCTTATGAAGATGTTAGAAGATGAGTCCAAAGAAGTCAGGAAAAAAGACTTTACAACGGCCACCTTTAAAACCACTCGGTTAATCAATGGTCACTCGGCTGAAAATGTTGCCCCCGGTGTACTTGATTTTAGAATCTCCCATCGTTTTGGGTTTCTCAGTAGTGGAGCCTATGAACTTTTCGGGCTTGATCAAGCCAGCATGCGGATGGGTTTCGACTACGGGCTTACCAAACGGTGGATGATTGGCGTGGGTCGAAGTACTTATCAAAAGCAATTTGATGGGTTTACCAAATTTAAATTCTTAAGGCAATCTAATCAAATGCCCATAACCTTAAGCGCTGTTGGTGGAATCATGTACAAATCCCTAAAGTTTGACAACCCCGATCAAATAAATTTTCTTACATCGAAAATCTATTACTCAGGCCAAATTCTGTTGGCAAGAAAGTTCAGCGAAAGCTTCTCGCTTCAACTAATGCCAACCATCATCCATTACAATTTGGTGGAAGGAGTTAACGACCCGAATGATGTATTATCCGTTGGAGCAGGTGGAAGAATGAAACTTAGCAAGCGTGTAAGTATCAATGCAGAATACTATTACCAACTACCAGATTATAAATTACCTAATACAACGAACTCGGTTTCTATTGGATTTGATATTGAAACAGGCGGCCACGTATTCCAGCTTTATGTTACTAATTCATCGGGCATGACCGAAAGATCTTTTATTGCAGAAACAACGGGTAATTTCTTCAAAGGAGATATTCGATTTGGATTTACTATCTCAAGAGTTTTCACGATTGTTAAGCCTAAACTGTAAACAGGTCTTTGGGTAAATCCTCTTCCCTATCAATATCGGATAGAGTTTGTAGCTGATAATAGGTTAGTTTAAGATTTTCAAAATCGGCAATTGTTCTTGCCGCCACCGTGGCGGTGCTCCATTCTTTGTCGATAAACAAATTCGGATACAACTGGTTCATTCCAAGTAAATAGTAACCGCCATCACGAGCTGGGCCAATTACAGCATCATGTGTTTTTAGTTTATCAAACGCAGCGCTCAGGGTTTCACTTGTTAGCTCTAAGCAATCGGTGCCAATAATACATACCTGAGCATAGCCATCTTGAAAGGCTTTTTCAAACGCGTGGCACATTCTGCTACCAAGATCATTACCTACTTGCACCTGCTTTCTAAAAGAATAATTCGACCAATTATCTTCCGTGTTTACATGATTTGAGTAATAAATAACCCGGTCGCAATTAGTTTGCAAGGCAACATCGCGTGTGTGGGCTGAAAGTTTTAAATAGATAGCAAGGGCTTTCTTATCACCCACAGTAGCGGCCAAACGAGTCTTTACCTTTCCTAGTTCAGGGTTACGATAAAAAATAATAAGTAGATTGTCCTTCATCGATTACTAAGAAGAAAACGATTCCTTAATTCAAACATAAGATAACCCATTACAAATAAATATTCACAAGCTGTCAGCCACATAACTTCACTAAATCCTGATACTGTATATCCTGTGTAGGTCAGAAAAATTAATCCAGTCCACAACACAACAAACCGGTAGGAAGTAAAAATTGATAAAGCCAACAACGTAGTTATATACCAGGGATGGACTATTGTTGCGAATAGAAAATAAATACACAACACCCACATCCAATCAGAAAGTAATTTCTGATTTGCTTTATTATCAACTGCTACATTCCACTTCAATCCCTTTCTAAAAGAGAAAACTAAAATTAAGGCTCCTGCTATAGCACCCAACTTCCAGCCAACAGTTTGAATGATATTGTATCCATAATGCCAAAAGCCATACTCACGAACGAGGTAGTAAACACTAGCATTAAACTCAAATTTATTGAAATACAACCCGAGACTCTCGCTCATGCCGCTTATCACTTGACTATTGTACATGGGAATAAAAAGAACAACTAATCCCAGTGTAACTATAAGTCCATAGCGAATGGCTTTCTTAATTCCGAGCAGACGAACTAACGCAGGCAAAAAAAGTAAAGGAATTAATTTTGATCCAATAGCAAGCACCATAGCAATAGCAGATCTTACCCACTTCTGAGTATCCAAAAAATAAACAGTCAGTAAAACGAAAAAGATTATAAGCGCTTCAAAGTGAAGGTTTCCAATCAGTTCAACAACCACGAGCGGGTTCAGTGCATAAATCAAAACGTTTTTAGCTGGCAGTCCGAATCTCTTTAAAAGATTTCGCATTAATAAGATACTTCCAGTCTCTGCTGCAATCAAGAGCGCCCGCATAAAAATCACACTTCCAAGCACTGAATGTGGAGACACTTTTACAGACAACCAATAAATGAATTGAGAAACCGGTGGGTAAATGGTAAAATACTCGGGGCTATTGAGTTTAGAAAAAAGTTGTTGATCGATACCTTCAATACCTTCTTGCAAATAGGTGGATGGCAACTCTGCAAAAGGATGATAGCCTGCGCTCCACAAACGGCCATCCCAAACAAAACGATAAAAGTCGTCCGACAATGACGGTAACGCAAAAAGAAAAATAAGTCGAAACAGAACTGCTAGTACAATCCAAAACTCATCAGAGTTATCTTGTTGTTTAATTATCCAAACATAAATAAGAAACAAAGCACCAAATACAGGAAGTAAATAAATTGTTTCATGTCGGTGAATTGCATAGCCAATAGCTGCATAGCCAAAGATTGAAAAGAAAATAAATAGATAGTATAGCGGCCTTTGCTTAGCCATGCACTGCGGCTTTCACCGAAAAATAAAACACGCTTCCAAAACCAATGGCTAGCATAACGTGAAAGATAATGAGCCCGCCATCGCGCAGCCAAACTCCGGCCACAATTCCGAAAATAAAATAAAGGCAAAGAAATCCTTCCAGCAATACATTGAATGTGATTTTGGAAAGCACATACGTGTTGCCCTTCCACACATCCATCTTTTTAGTAACATTAAATTTAGGGGTTCTGATAAATGGAGTCTTCCTACCTACTAATCCCTCCAAAACGGCAAGACCATTATGCAATGACAAACCCATAGAGATAATTAAAAACCGAGGGTATAAAGAAAAAAAAGTTTTGACTGATGACGTTGGGTAAAAACGTTTAGTGGCAATCCAATAAAAAAAAGTAATTGAGAAAAACCCAATGAGAAAAATAGTTCCTAAATAAAATAACCATTGAATTTCCGGATGATTGTGTTTAATGAACAACATGGGTATGCTAAGCATGGATGCAAGTAGCAGGAACACAAAAACTGAACTGTTGAACAAATGAAAGAAGGCGTGAATCTTATTCTTTAAAGGCAACTTACTTAAGAACACGTTACCAAAATTCTTGCGGGCAGTTTCCGCTGCACCTTTATTCCATCTATATTGTTGCGATTTAATTGCCGACATAATCACAGGCAACTCACCCGGTGTTTCAATTTCCTCGAGGTAATGGAATTGCCATCCTTTCAATTGTGCCCGATAGCTTAGGTCGAGATCTTCCGTAAGTGTGTCCGAACTCCAGCCCCCTGAATTTTCAATGCATGATTTACGCCACACGCCACAGGTGCCGTTGAAATTTATAAAACTACCCGAAGCTTTTCGCGCACCTTGCTCAATAGAAAAATGTGCATCTAATCCAAAAGCCTGAAGTCTTGTGAGTAATGAATAATCTTTATTGATGTGACCCCAGCGAGTTTGAACAACACCAATTTTTGGATTAGTAAAATAGGGCAGTGTGTCAATCAGAAAATCTGGGTTTGGAATAAAATCTGCATCGAAGATTGCAATGAACTCGCCTCTAGCTTTCGTTAACCCAAAAGCAAGTGCTCCGGCTTTAAACCCCGATCGATCTATTCTATGTATTGATTTTATATCAAGACCTTGAGATTGAAGTTTCAAGATTTTCCCTTCAATAATTTGAGTTGTTTCATCCGTAGAGTCATCCAACACTTGAATTTCAAGTTTGTCTTTAGGATAATTTAATTTGCTCACTGCATCGAGTAGTCGCTCAATAACATATTTCTCATTATAGATTGGCAATTGAATTGTCACTATAGGAAACTCTTCCAGCTTTAACGTTGGCGTTTTACTTTTCCTTTGCTCAAGAACATATATCCACGTAAGATGAAGTTGCCCCAAACTAAAAAGGAAGATGTAAAGGAGTGAAAGACTATATAATATGGTGATCAGGATTGTCATTAGTTAGTGCTGCACAAATCGTTTTATAAATACTTAAAGATAGTAGCTAAAATCTTATACCCCGCCAGGATAGTTCCCTTTACAGTACCGCTGATTTTTGAAAACCCAATGCGTCTTCTGTAGCGCACTGGAACCTCCACACATCGAAAACCATTTTTTGCTGCTTTCAGTTGCATTTCCACAGTCCAGCCATATGTTTTGTCTTGCATATCGAGCGCGACAAGCGTAGTATATTTTATTGCACGAAAGGGTCCGAGGTCTGTAAACTTCACGCCATAAAATAAATCGAGCAATCGTGTAGCTAACCAATTTCCAAAAATCTGTTGGGGCGTCATGGAGCCTTGTTCCTTTTCGCCCAACGCACGTGAACCAATCACCAAATCAACATCATGCTCTATAATTTTTTTGAGCAACGTTGGTATTTCTTCAGGATAATCAGAATGATCGGCATCTAAAAAAATTACAATCTCTGGTTTAGGATTGATTTGCTTCAGATAATCAATCCCCTTTAAGCAAGCACGACCATAGCCCGGTGTAGGCTCGCGAAGTACCGTTGCTCCAGCTTCTTTAGCGATACGTTCTGTATTATCGGTTGAATTGTTGTTTACAACTATTACCTCATTTACAAACTCACGCGGTATCTCGCGAATAACCTGGCCAACGCCATTTTCTTCATTGAAGGCTGGTATAATAACAACTACATTCGGATAGCTCAAGGAAAATAATTTTAATTATCAGAAATGGTAATGTTATTGTTGCCGATTAATATCGGATTACCAAAACGACCTGCTTCATCTTTTACTTCAAGATTTAAAACTCCACGTGGACAAACCGAAGAACACACACCACAACCAACACAAGAAGAGCGAACAATGTTTTGTCCACGCTGTGCATACCAGCGCACATCTATACCCATCTCGCAATACGTTGAACAATTTCCACACGATATGCATTGACCTCCATTGGTAGTAATTCTAAACCGAGATTTAAATCGTTGAATAATTCCTAAGTAAGCTGCCAGCGGACAACCAAACCGACACCACACCCTGTTACCCATTACTGGATAAAAACCGGTGCCCACAACTCCTGCAAAGCCAGCCCCAATAAAAGCACCATACACTTCGCGCAGCTGATAGCTATCAAAAAATAAAAACCATCCTGAATCTGTAAAGTATGTATAAAGCACTCCGGCTGTCATCACCACAGCAAAAACCAACACGGCATGAATCATCCAGCGCTCAACTTTCCAGGCCTTCAATGTTTTGTTGGAGAGTTGGCGATAAGGATCACCTAAAGTTTCGGCCAAACCACCGCAACCACAAACCCAACTGCAATACCAACGTTTGCCAAAGAAATAAACAAACACGGGCACACCAATTATAATAAGTGCAATGCCCCACCCTAACATAAACAAACCGAGTGTTCCGTTTTGGGTAAGCGTATCTAATCGAGAGTCAAAGAAAAAAGAATAATCAAGCGGCCAGATATTTTTAAAATCAAAGTATGGTTTGTTAAGTCGGATTAAAATTTCGGGAAGTAGAAATGCAAAAGCCGTTTGGAAAAACATAACTGAGCACGTGCGCAAGATTTGATATTTGCTATGTCTGTAATGAATGATCATGCGAACCCCCATCACCAAAATGCAGAGCGTATAAATAAATCCATAAAGGAAGAAACGACTTGCTTCACCTCCATTCAGAAACACACTCACCGGATCGACCATAATAATCCAGTTGGTCATATACTCGGGATAAAAATAAAGTAACACATAAAATGTGATCAGCCACGCACCGGTCATAATTCCCAACCAACTAGCATTCTTCATTATATTAAAGAATATGCCGTTGTTCTTAATTCCGGGTTTCAATTGAAGCTTAGGTAGAATGTAAAAAAGTGCGCCTATCACGCATAAGCCGATAGTTAGCAACAAAAACCCAAACGGATTATTCTTTACCGGACTAATCGCTGATGCCTTCGTCATTGAATAAGTAAGATCTTTAACCTGATAACGATCAAAACCCACTTGATTGATTATTCCATAGGCCTTGATTTTTCCAGCTACTTCTTCGAGTCTTGATTTCAATTGCTCGGGCGATTTGAAACTTTGGCCATCAAGCCAACTTCCATAGTCTTTGAAAACTTTGTTTTTAAATCTTGAAACCTCAGCGTCAGAGTTATAGAGCGAATCGATTGTAGCGATGGAGAATGAGGTTGTGTTTAAAGAAACTAGTTTATCTAAATCAGTTGAACTGATTTCATAAAGCTTTATCTGTTGTTCATTTACAATCTCAAAAACTTCTTTGAGTGAACTCACGAAAGAAAAATTTGAACCAACCTGTTTATTTAAAATCTCTTTAGCCTGATTGAGAAATAATTCAGACTTACTGGTATCAGAAATTTTTGATTGAACAATTTCTGGCGTCAGGGAATAATTTGCCCAAAAGAATGAGGCATTAAAGATTATAAACCCTGTAATAAAAAGTGCCAACCCGCCTATCTTAATTACTTTCATTATCATACTACCGTGTAAGTTTTTGACTTAAGATGTCCTGCTTTGCAAATTCAGATTTTATCTCCTCCTCATGCCGGGTAAAAAATTCCGGATCGAAGTTCGCTTCAGCAAGATGATCCATTACAAACTGCACATCTCTTTTATCGCGCAGCCATTGATCGAAGCATTCATGCCGCATTCGAATCCCGAACGCATTGATACCACTAAATTGTTGAGTATCCTTATCCCAAACAACGTGCACAGCTTTGTTGCCCGACTCATGCTCCCAATAAAAATCAGCTTCGTTTGGTTTTAAATCCGCACCAACTATTCCATAAGTCTGATATTCAATATCCAAAAATTTGGCTGAGTTAAACCACGGCCCTGGTTCATACTTTGTTTTGGCGCCACAAATAGTTTGCGCTACCACTTCGCCCATCATGCGCCCGGTGTACCACACTTGTTCAATATTTTTCCTGCCTGGCAACTCATAAGTGCGTTCCACACAATCGCCTAGCGCATAAATGTTTTCAATGTTTGTTTGCAGATATTCATTTACCAATACGCCACGTTTTGTTTCAATGCCGGAATCCTTCAGAAATTCTATGTTGGGCGAAACCCCAACTGCTAATCCAACAAATCCACAGGAAATTGTTTCGCCCGAATTTGTTACAACGCACGTTGCACTTCCATTAGCATCACCTTTAATTTCTTTCAGTTCGGTATTAAATTTTAAATCGACATGATGAGAACGAACATGTCTCGAAATCAAATTTGCTTCTTGCATAGGAAGCATCGCACTCCAAAACTCCGGCTCGCGAATCAACATGGTTACTCCAATCTTTCGCGAAAGCAACATCTCAGTCATCTCAATACCAATCAATCCGCCACCCACCATCACCGCGTGATTAATTCCTTTGGTGTTTTCTTCCATTAGCTCAAGATCAGGATATCCGTAAAGGCTCTGCACACCTTTTAAATCCTGACCGGGCCAACCAAACTTGTTTGATTTAGAGCCAGAAGCAATAATCAAGATATCGTATGGAATAGTGGCGCCAGATTTCAGCTGCAATCGATTTGATGACGGCACTACTTTTTCAACGTGATCAAAGACCAAATTAATCCGGTTCTTCTTCCAGAAAAAGTCTTCGTAAGGTTTTGTGTTTTCAAACTTCATGTGACCCATGTAGATGTACATGAGCGCGGTGCGCGAATAGAAATGTTTGGTCTCGGATGAGATTATGGTAATCTGATGATCACTCCGTTTGCGAATGTGCCTGGCGGCTGTTACCCCGGCAATACCATTACCTATTATTACAATGCTACTCATGCTACTGCAAAGGTGCAATATTCATTGCTAACTTCCTGTCTGGAAGAAGACAATCGCAGAAGAGTAGTATGCTGTTGCCTGAACTGAAAAACCAGCGCTTATTTCGTAAAAAGAAACGCCCGTCAAATAATTACTCAGCTAAATACATTTTCTCGTAATACTCCTGCGCCATACGATTAGATCCAAACTGTGGCAACACATCAGTCATGCTTTGTTTTACAATGGCCATCCAAGCCTCGGGCTTAGTGTAGTAAAGCGAGGTTATTTCATTTTCTAACAAGGTAAGTAAGGTATTATGCTCTTGCGTATCGCGTTCATCTGAATTTTCTGATTCAGATGGTGTAATGATAAAACAGTTTTTCCCGTGCTTAGAAAACTCCGGTATCCATCCATCAGGAATTGAAAGATTGAGACTTCCGTTCATCGCGGCCGTCATACCCGAAGTACCTGAAGCTTCCCGGTACATTCTTGGTGTATTGAGCCACAAATCTGATCCGCGTTTAAGTAATCCGGAAAGTTGCATCTCGTATCCCGTAAGGATAGCGCAGTTCGGTAAGCTTTTAATTTTATTATGAATGTCGTTAAAGATATCAATTGCTCCATAATCTTCCGGATATGGCTTACCTGCCCAAATTACCTGAATCGGATATTTGCTATGGCTCACCAGTTTTTCGAAACGCTCAAAATCACGAATCAATAAATTAGCACGTTTGTAGGCTGCAAATCTTCTGGCCCAAACAATCGTAATTACATTCTCATCAAAAAGTTTACCCGTTTGATTTGCCACTACCTGAAACAACTCTCGCTTCAAACTTTTCTTTCTTTCCCGCAAGGCATTATCATTTCCATCCTTTAAAAAGCCAGCCAGTTGTTTGTCCATCCAATAGGCTTGATTTTGCGCATTGGTAATAGAGGTAATCTCACAAATATTCTTGAAGTCCTTCCACATTTTGCGAGATACTTCTCCATGCAAAACCGAAACGCCATTTGCTTTACGCGACATTCTTAAAGCAGCCAGCGTATAACTCAAATTATTTTCATCTGGTGCTGCCAGTTTAAGTACAGTTTCCTTTGGCACATTATTAAAAAAGCTCATCACATCCATATAGGTAATAGCGTGCTCTTCATTACCTGCCTTTTCGGGTGTATGTGTGGTAAATACCACTCGCTTTTTTACCTCCTCTATATTGTTGTTATACTTATTCAATAAATAAAAACACAGCGGCAGCGCATGGCCTTCATTCATGTGATACACTTCGGTTTCGCGACCCAATACATCAAGCAACTTTGCGCCACCCGTGCCTAACAAAATAGATTGCGCAATACGCGCTGACTCATGACTGTCGTACAACCGATGGCAAATAGTTTGTGCCAAATAATCATTCTCTGGTATATCCGTGCTTAATAAAAAAATTGGTGCGGTATTAAATACTTCCGGTTTCAGTAACCACGCCTTTACTTTTACTTCGTGATTGTGAATAGTAATTGGAAATACGATGCCAGTATCTGTTAAGAATGAATAGTCCTTCTCTATATAACTAGCCTTAAGCGTTCCGTCCATGTTGCGCTCCTGATCGTAGTAGCCGTATTTCCAAAGAATGCCAATGCCAATAAGATTTTGTTTTAATTCGTAAGAACTGCGCATGTGTGACCCAGACAAAAAACCCAATCCACCGCTGTATATTTTCAGAGGCTGGTCAATTGCAAACTCCATTGAAAAGTAGGCTACCGGCTTGGAATACTTTGTATCAATTTTATAAGAGAAAAGTTCTGAGGGCTTAATCATGCAATAAAGTTCGTTTAACAATAACTTAAATGTTGCGAAAGTAACAAATGAAGCGGAATTGAGTTTAATAAATGTTTAGGTGTGGCGAAATAGCTAATTGCAATCGTTTGTTTTAGGGATTCACTTTTAGATCGCAAATCCTTTTTACCTTAGACGTACTTTAATCACATAAAATTTATGATCCGGTTTTTCTGCTATTCACTTACATTCCTTTCCCTCTCTTCCTTTTTTACGCTTCCGCAGAATCAAAATTTTGATCTGGATGCCAGCATTTCAAGAGGCAAAGAAGTTTATAGTGGGTATTGCATGAGCTGCCATCAGGAGCAGGGTGAGGGAATTGAAGATGTATATCCGCCATTGGCAAAATCAGATTATCTGATGGCCGATAAAAAGCGCTCAATCATTCAAACCCTCTATGGTGTAAGTGGCGAAATAAAAGTTAATGGAAAAATGTATTCGGGTGAGATGACCGGATTTGAACTTACCGATCGCGAAACCAGTGATGTGTTAAATTATGTACGTAATTCGTTTGGCAATAAGGGGGAAGCAGTTACCCCTGAAGAAGTAAAAACTTCAAGGAAATAATATAAACCTACCCAGAATGCATAAGCTCACAATCACTTTGGCAGGAATACTACGATCATCGGGCAATTAGATTTTGTCTATCAGTTGTTTTTTCCTTAAAACATTGCTTTTGAAGGTTTAATTGTTGGATAAATTTACCCGCGCGATTGGCGATACCCTCACTTTAAAGAATAAACTGGTGAATTGTTCAGGATTGATTAAATTAGTCATTCCGAACAGGAAAAAGATCTATAATATTATCGAGTGAAAGATTTTAAAGCAATCATTGAAGCCTATAAGCAAGTTGACTTTAGTCAACGAAAAGCTGCCCTTGCTACGGTGGTAAAAGTTCGTGGCTCTTCATATCGCAGTCCGGGTGCGCGTATGCTAATTACAGATGATGGCCGCTGGGTTGGTTCCATTAGTGGCGGCTGTCTTGAAGGTGATGCCTTGCGAAAAGCCCGCATGGTAATGGCCAATAAAATTGCCATGACTGTTACCTACGACACGCGTGAGGAAAGCAATCAGAACCTTGGAATAAGTTTAGGCTGCAATGGAGTAATTGATGTGTTGATTGAACCCGTAGATGAACACAATCAAAAAAATGTAATCAATCAATTTAGTTCTCTTGTAAATACAAAAGAGCCCGTTGCATTAGCCACAATATTTAGCGGACCAAACTCTGTTGGTGAAAAGTTGCTTGTAACTAACTCGGGCGACTTTACCAGTTCGTTTTCAAATACAGAATTGAATAAGCTGGTTCAGTCGGACTTATTTAAACTCATTGAATCAAAAAGATCGGAAGCAAAAAACTATAACTTAGAAGGAGAGCAATTTGAAGTATTCATCGAACTGATTCAACCTACTTTGTCGTTAATAATTTTTGGTGGTGGTTTTGATGCGCGGCCTGTAAGTGAGTTGGCAAAATCGCTTGGCTGGAATGTTTCGGTAACGGATGAATGCGTTGCTCACATTGCGCCTATCTTTTTCCCAACTGCCGATAAGCTATCGCTTTGCCAGCGTGAATTTATTGATCGTGATTTTGACATTACCCCATTTACAGCCTGTGTGCTGATGTCTCATAATTATGAATACGATCGCGATGTACTTAAGAAATTACTTAGCACGCAAGCTCATTACATTGGTATTCTTGGTCCGCGCAAGCGATTTGATAAAATGCAGCAAGAATACTCCGCTGCTGGCCTATCATTAAGTGAATTTGATTTTCAACGGATTCATTCTCCTATTGGATTAGATATTGGCGCTGAAGCTCCTGATGAAATTGCGCTTTCTATTATCTCAGAAATTCAGAGCAAGTTTTCGAACCGCTCTGGCGGATTCTTAAAATACAATAGCGGCCCTATTCATCAGCGCGATGCAAAAAGCGATCAGGTATTTAAGCAAGTTTATATGGAGCCAATCGCAACTCAAAAGTCAGTATCTAAATAAATTCTACGTGGCAATCGGGATTATTATACTCGCTGCCGGTTCTTCTTCGCGCCTAGGGCAATCCAAACAACTTATAAAGTTAAACGGCAAGTCATTATTGCAACATGCGGCAAACGTTGCCATTAACTCGGAAGCTGATATTGTAATAACCGTGGTGGGTTCAAATGCGCAATTGCATAAATCAGAAATTGAATCATTGAAAATTGAGATCATTGAAAATAAAGGTTGGCAACTAGGCATGGGAAATTCCCTAAAGGTTGGACTCAATCACCTTCTCACCAGCAAGACCAACATACAAGCGGCTATCATAATGGTTTGCGATCAACCATACCTGACAACTTCACACCTCAATACGTTGATCAACACATACAAAAAAGAAAAACCTGAAATTGTTGCCTCCACCTATAACTTGATAAAAGGAGTTCCGGCTCTCTTTGCTGCATCCTTGTTTCCAATGCTGCTAAAATTAGGCGATACCGAAGGGGCCAGAAAGATTATTGAAAAGCATGTTGGCTCCATGGTGCTTGTTCCGTTTGAGAAGGGCGAGATTGATATTGATACCCCCGAAGATCTTGAGAGGTTAGGGTAGGTACATCACAAAGAAAAATCTTACCATTCAACTCTTCCGTTGTTTAAAAGATTTAATAATTCCTCATAACCTTTACCTTTGTTGAATAATGAGGGTTCTTCTTTTTTCACTTATTTTCTTGTCGGCCACGTTAAGCATGGCCGAATCATTTCTCGTGTTTGAGGAGAATGGGAAAATGGGCATCAAAAATGAGCAGGGAAAAGTAGTTGTGCCTGCCTCTTTCGAAGCTCTTGGCTGGTCGGACGGAAGTTTTTCTGTGATCGATGGCGTTACCGGATATCGCACCAACAACAAGTGGGGCATTCTTAATCTTAAAAAAGAATTTGTTACCAAGGCCGGGTATGAAACCATCATCCATGCTTCGGGAGATTATTTTATTGTGAGCAAAAAAATTAATCCAGCGCTAATAAAATCTGGATGCATAACTATAAAAGGCGAAGTCAAAATTCCATTTCAATACGATGGTATAAGTATTCATGGTTTACGTGCCATTGTCTTTACTCTTAATCTCGGGCATTATTCTTATGGGTTAATTGACTTGCAGAACAATGTTCTAATTCCTTTACAATACAATAAGATAACCGCACTTGGCACGCTTCGTTTTTCTGCCGAAAATAAGAACGGAAAAATTGGTTTGTTCACCGATGCTGGTAAACCAATTACTGAATTTAAAATCGACAGCATTGCAGGTTATAAGTCAGGCTTCGCCACCATGTACCAAAATCTCGATCAAGGCTTACTCGATCAGGACGGCAAGATTGCGATTGAGCCCAGGTTTCAACAAATAAAAATTACCGATGCAGAAAAAGCTGCAGCCTTCCCCCATCATGAGTGGCTTATTTTAAATGAAAAAAATGAAGTTCAACTTCGGGTGCAGGCCGATGACCTGCTACCAGCAACGGAAGATGTAATTATTTATAAGTACTCAAACAAGTACGGATTGCTTGGCCCAAGCATGAATGTTATTTTACCAGCCCAGTACGATCACTTAAAACCCCTACGCAGCGGAGTTTTTATTGCGAAGAATAAAGGGAAGTTCGGTGTTATTCATGCCGATAATTCTATTAGCATACCGATTATGTATGATTCACTTTTTGCTGATGGCGATTCTTTTCGGGCATTCAACAAACAAACAGGGTGGATACTAATAGATATCGAAAATAATCTCAAATCACAAAAGCAGTATGATTGGATTGGCTCCAAACAAACTGAACTTTATCCGGTAACCAATTTTAACTATTGGGGTGCTCTTAATAATACAGGTGCCGAGATAATTCATTGTGTGTACGATTCATTGATTCAGATTTCAGACACTCAACTTGTAGTTAAATTCAAAAATCAATACGGCATTATTTCTACTAAAGAAGAGTGGCTGGTAGCCCCGCAGAGCTTTCCCTTGCAGTTAATCAACGACTCATGTTATCTTCAGATTCAACCTCAAAATGTTTTCCTTACAAAATTTTCGGGCGAGGTTATTTATTTTACTGATAACCGGGTTGAATTTCTGAATGCGTTTTGGAAAGAACAGTTGCCTGACGGCACCATTAAGTTGTTAGACTATCAAGGCCGCTTGATTAACCGTATCGATCCTCCTGATCTTGACAAGTTGGAAGAAGTTTATGCCGAGCATGAAGGCATGCGGGGTATAAAACGCGATAACAAATATGGATTTGTAGATGCCCGTAACCGCCTTCGCATTGCTAACCGATACGATGGCATTGGCGATTTTCATGAAGGATTGGCTGCTATAAAACTAATAGGCAAATGGGGGTTTCTTAATCCGCAAGATCAAATCGTAATCAATCCACAATTTGAATCGGTTGAGTCATTTAGCAATGGGCTATGTATTGTTCGCAGAAATAAAAAATCAGGAGTGATTGAAAAATCAGGGAAATACATTTTAAATGCCCAGTATGATTCGATTAAAAGTCAAGCCAATAAGAAACTAAAATTATATAATAGCAACCTGATAGGATTAGCTGACGAAAGTGGGAATATTCTTGTTGAACCGCGCTTCGATTTTCTTCAAGACCTCGAGAATGGATACCTGATTGTTAGTCGTGATAAAAAATATGGGGTGATTTCAATAAATGGCTTAAGTATTATCCCACTCATTTATGATGCGCTTTCGTATGATGTAAACCGTCATCAATATCTGGCTCTTAAAAAAGCGGAGTGGAGGGATTTTAATCTCGATAAGTAAAATAAAAAAGGCTGACCTTAATCTTGGTCAGCCTCTTCAAATAAATATTTTGCGACTTAGTCCTTCGGGTTTGCTCCCGATTTTTCTGATCCGGAAACAGATTGTCTCATATCTGTATCCGCTTGAATATTTTGCATTTTATAATAATCCATCACACCCAAATTACCTTTCACAAATGCTTCGGCAATTGCTTTCGGAATTTCAGCTTCTGCTTGAATTACGTTTGCACGGGCTTCTTGTGCCTTAGCAATCATTTCTTGTTCAAGAGCAACAGCCATTGCTCTGCGCTCTTCCGCGCGCGCTTCAGCAACTTTTAAATCAGCAGCAGCTTGGTCAGTTTGCAACTTTGCACCAATGTTTGCACCTACATCCACATCGGCAATATCAATGGAAAGAATTTCAAAGGCTGTTCCAGCATCTAAGCCACGTGATAAAACAAGCTTAGAAATTTTATCAGGATTTGCCAACACTTCTTTGTGCGACTTGGCTGAACCAATAGACGTTACAATACCTTCACCCACACGAGCCAAAATAGTATCTTCTCCGGCACCACCTACCAATTGTGCAATACTTGCGCGCACAGTAACGCGTGCTATCGCAATCAATTGAATACCATCGGCAGCCACTGCGGCCACTTTAGGCGTAGTGATTACTTTAGGATTTACTGAAATCTGCACGGCTTCAAACACATCGCGACCAGCGAGGTTGATAGCTGTTGCCTGCTTAAAGCTCAAACTGATATTTGCCTTTTCGGCAGAGATCAACGCGCGGATTACATTCGGCACATCACCACCTGCCAGGTAGTGGGTTTCAAGTTCGTTTGTAGTAACATGCAAGCCAGCTTTTGTTGCCGTAATTGATGCATTGATTATTACACTAGGCGGAACCTTTCTGATTCTCATTAAAATGAGATCAAAAATTGTGACTTTAACTCCAGAAATAATGGCTGTGAACCATAGCCCTACTGGAACATAATACATGATGATAAAAAAGAGGACAATGCCTCCGAAGATAAAAATTAATAAAAGTATATCCATGGTTTAATTTATTTGCTCTACTATAATTTGATTTAAATTTATTTGAACAACCTTAATCTTAGTTCCACTCTCTAAATAATTTCCAAAGGTTTTAACTTCAATAATTTGATCGTTCACTTCGGCATTTCCAAATGGACGCAAGGTGGAAAGAGTAACTCCCTCATTTCCGACCTGAATCTTATCTAATAATCCTTCATTAACCCGGCTGTCTATTTTAGACTTCGATGAAAACCTACCCCACACATTCGATTTGAAGGAGTAATACAATAACAACCCCGAAACTGCTGCCGAAATACCCACGGTAATCCAGCCGGTTTCACTACCAAAATATTGAAAGCTGAATCCAACTCCAACAATCAGAAAAAGAAATCCTAAAATCCCGACAATCGTAGTGCCTGGAATAAAAATGATTTCTGCAATGATCAGAATGAGACCAAACAAGATTAATGCAATAACAGTTACCCACTCAATCACAAAAGAATTTTTAAGATTTCAGAACCCTAAAAGTAAGCAATTTTGCGATTG
>Ga0209480_10000568_pt1 | contig 30127 bp, 32 predicted proteins | sample JI61114C2DNA_FD_187501 | JGI IMG/M metagenome (GOLD analysis project Ga0209480, IMG submission 187501) | Wastewater effluent complex algal communities from Wisconsin, to seasonally profile nutrient transformation and Carbon sequestration -... | ecosystem: Engineered > WWTP > Effluent > Algae... | reverse complement strand
AGGGGACAACCATCAGTATAACACTGCCGGAGTATAAGGACCCTGAATAATTTATTGCGGATGGCAGATCACCGCATCGCCGGGTGACACAGGTAATGCGGGACTGATAAAGGGGATGCCAAGGTTGAGGCCGCGCAAAATCAATACAATGCCCATCAGGGTTACAAAAACGGGTACAACTTTACGGATCAGTTGCCGGGCTTCGGGTTTGATCATACTGCCTGCCATGCCAACCATCATCATGGCCGGCAGGGTACCCAGGCCGAAAAAAGCCATAAAACCCACACTCTCGCTGATTTCGCTGAAAGACAATGTTGCGGCTATTGCCACATAAACCAATCCGCAGGGTAACAAGCCATTGGCCAGTCCTAACCAGAAAAAGCCCAGCGGTCCCTTATTGGTTTTCAGTATCCGGCCGATCAGGCGCTGAACACCCATATAAAAGCGGTTAAAGAAAGGCAGGTGGATGCTTTTTTTCTGCAGGTAATAGAAAGCGGCTAGGAGAAGGACCAATATTCCCAGCCCGATGGAAAACCATTGCTGGTATCCGCTGATATAAATCCGGCGGCCGGCCAGGCCAAATAACAATCCGATGATACTATACGTGATAACCCGTCCCAGCTGATACACCAGGAGGGAAAAAAACTGACGGCTTCTGGAAAGATGTTGGGTGGGCAGGGCCAGACTCAGGGGACCGCACATGCCTACACAATGCAGGCTGCCGGCTGCACCAAGGGTCAGGCCTGATATCATCGCGGCCCATAGCATGATTAGTGGACGAATAGTTTTTTCTCTGCGTAGTAGGTTTGTTCACCGCGTTTCCATTTAATTTTCGCGGTATAGTTTCCGGGACTGACGGCGCCTGATGTGAATACCTGGCGTCCCAGACTGTCCGTCTTCAATTCAAAACGTTTGTCTTTTTTGGTATCATAAGCGCAGTAGAAATAGATTTCTCCCGTCAATGCCTGTTTTTTCATTTCGTCCGGTAATTGCAAGGTCAGCAGTCCGTTTACTTCTTCCATCGATACCGGGGCTGACAGGTCATTGGCCTGCTGGTGATCATCAATAACATTCTGGTAGCGGAGTTCCTGTTTATAATAATCCTTTTCCACCAGTTCATAATTGGTGTTCATGGAGCGGTAGACGAGATAGCCCATGCCAAGTCCAAATACAATAAAAACAAGAAGTAAGCGATTGCCCCAATTCATAATAAAATGGTTTTTGTTTGTACCGGACTTCCGCCCGTTAATGCAGGCTGAACGGTCCCATAAAGTTAGTCTTTAAAGTCGTGATTTTTTTATCACCTTCATACAGACCTACTTTCAGACTGATCTTACGTTTACTGATAAAACTGCGGGGCAATACAATAAAGAAGGAACCCTTGCCCTGATCTTCTTTTTTCACCAGGATCTGCTCCCCTACCGCCTCAATAATACGGCCGGGCGCATCTTCCAGTTTCAGGGTCAGGTTGATATCCTTCATGGTTTTATTGGTCAGCTTGATCGTATACAGGTTGGAAATACTATCAGTACCTCTTTCCTGGAAGAGCATACCTCCGGCACGCACAATTGTGCCACCGATATCTTTCCGGGTCAGCAGCAGCACTGTCAGCAAACCGGTAAGCACGATAAGGAGTCCTGTATACAATTTCATCCGGGTGGTATAACGGAGTTTGGCTCCGTCGGCGATACCAGCTTCTGATGCATAACGTACCAGTCCGCGCGGACGGTTTACCGCATCCATCATTTTATCGCAGGCATCTATACAGGCCGTACAGCCCACACATTCCATCTGAGTACCATTGCGGATATCAATACCGGTCGGACAAACTTTAACGCACTGGTGACAGTCAATACAGTCGCCCAAAGAACCATCGGCCGGCTGATCTTTCCTGTATTTTCCACGGGGCTCGCCGCGTTTATGGTCATAGGCCACAATCATTGAATTGCGATCCAGTAATACGCTCTGTAAACGACCATAAGGACAAACCACCGTACAGGCTTGTTCGCGGAAGAAAGCATATACGGCATAGAATATGGCAGAGAAAAGCAAAATGGCCATAAAGCCAACCACATGCTGGCTCAGCGGTTCGGTGATGATCTTTTTTAATTCATCCACGCCAATAATATACGCAAGGAAAAAATTGGCGATAATGAACGACAGGAAAAAAAATACAATGTGTTTGGTCAGGTATTTACTGATTTTCTCCGTCGTCCAGGGGCTGCTTTTCAGAAGCTTCTGTTTGGGCGCATCACCCAGAATGGCATATTCCACTTTGCGGAACAGCATTTCCATGAATACCGTTTGCGGGCAAACCCATCCGCAGAAAAGACGTCCGAATGCAGCGGTGAAAAGTACGATGAAAATGATAAATGTAACCATCGTAAGGCCGAAGATGAAAAAATCCTGCGGCCAGAAAACCTTACCCCAGATGATGAATTTGGCTTCCGGGATATTGAAAAGGAAAAGAGGCCTGCCATTCACTTTAATGAATGGCAGGGTAAAGAAAATCAGGAAAAATCCAAAGCTTACCAGGGTGCGGATATTGTAGAACTTCCCCTTAGGTTTCTGGGCAAATACCCAGTTTCTTTTTCCCTTCGCGTCTACTGTGGCAATCCGGTCGCGGAATGATTCCTGCGTTGTCTCATCGGGGTTTCTTTCAATCATCTTTTACACTCCTGGTTTTTCCTGGACATTTATTTGATCAGTTCAAAGCTATTTTTTTGGTCTGGGCAGCAGAATCTGCTGCAGGTGTTGCGGCAGGTGCTGGTTCATCTTTCATCAGCGTTCCCTGCGGCGGTTTCGGATTAGCCGGAGTAGTACCAACCAGTTTGGACTTGATATAGCTGGTTACCTGGGCAATCTGCTTGTTCGAATACTGTGACTGCCAGGAAGGCATGGCATTGATACCATAACGGATGGTCTTGAACATGGCTTTCACATCATTCCCGTGCAGCCAGTAATCATCGGTCAGGTTGGGACCTACACTACCGGCACCGCTTTCGAGGTGACAGGCGGCACATGATTTTACGAATACAGACTTACCTTCTGCCAGGTCAGCATCGGATGTAAGCAGGGTTACCGTATTTTCATCTACCGCATCTCCTTTCTGTTTCAGGTAGTCTTTCAGTTCCAGATCAGCTTTGGCCACGGCTCTTTCATATTCCTGTTTGCTGGAAGGAGCGGTATGGGAAACATGGAAGCGATACAGATAAACACCGGCAAAGATGATACAACCGTAGAATCCATATAACCACCAGCCCGGGAGCCGGTTGTTCAGTTCACGGATGCCATCATAGTCGTGTCCCAGATCAAGTGAAGACTCTTCTGTAACCGGACGAAGGGCATTGAATTTATCCCACCAGGTCAGCTTATTGGCTTTTTCCTCAGCGGTTTCGGTTTCAGCGGCGATCTTGTCTTTTTCCGTTTTCAGCAGGAATTTGATATTCACCAGCAGCGCGATGATAATGAACAGTTCCAGGAAGATAACGGTAGCCATTACATAGAAGGTAGAGGCAGACATACCGGCGATGGTCTTTGCACCTGTGGTGGCCGCCGTAGTGGTACCGGCCGCATCCTGTGCGAACAATGCCGGAGAAGCCAGCAGTAACAGGGTGGTGATCACGGTGGCCAGGGCTGCCCCTGACTTTTTCTTTTTCTTCAGTTTTACATCAGCGGCGCCGATCAGGATATTGCCCAGGATCGCGATAATCACCAGCAACAGGATCATCAGGATGATGAAGGTGAGTGCCAGCGGATTGCTGAATACGGAAGGGGAGGGGGGACCGGCGGCCCATACAGGCTGAATGGCCCCCAGTGTAAGGGCTGTAATCAAGCCCAGTAAGTATTTAGATGTTTTACGCATATTTAACAGCATTACAGGTTAGTTGTTATGATTAATTGTCTAACGGTATCCGGCTGATGTCCTGATAATTTTTCTTTTTTGTTTTGAATACCCAGGTCAGCATGACCACAAAAAAGAGAAAGAATATCAGCAGTGATGTGAGACCGAAAATGTCCACCCCGCTTACTTTTTCCAGATAATTAATGAATTTCATAATTAATCGGCTTTATTATTTGTTTTCAGCAATGGGTTGTTTCGGTTCCAGTTTGATATCACGTCCGACCCGTTGCAGGTAAGCAATCAACGCCACAATTTCTGCATTGGCCGGTGTTTCGATCTTGTCCTTTTTCAGGTTACCGACAATCGAATCCGCCTGGTGCATCAGGTCGCGGTTGGCTACCTGGTCAAATCCGTCGGGATATGGAACACCCAGTGTCTGCATCGCCCTGATTTTGGCAGGGGTGGAAGCAGTATCGAGCGCGTTATCCAGTAACCATACATATTGCGGCATCAGTGATCCCGGTGACATGGAGCGGGGATCATACATGTGATTGTAGTGCCAGCTGTCGGGATATTTTCCGCCAATACGGGCCAGGTCCGGACCGGTACGCTTACTACCCCATTGGAACGGATGATCATAAACGAACTCTCCTGCTTTGGAATATTCACCATAACGGGCCACTTCATCACGGAACGGACGTACCATTTGTGAGTGACAGGTATAACAGCCTTCACGGATATATATATCGCGTCCCTGTAATTCAAGCGGGGTATACGGTTTCACACTCGCAATAGTGGGAATGTTCTCTTTTACGAGGAATGTAGGAATCATCTGTACCAGACCGCCGATAGCTACCAGTACCAGGCTTAATACCAGCATGGTTACGGGTTTGCGCTCCAGTACACGGTGCCAGTATTCTTTATGAGGAGCTTCTTTCACCAGTGCAGGAGCTTCAGCCGCTTCGTCCGGAATGAACTTACCGCTTACAACGGTTTTATACAGGTTAAACACCATCATCAATGTACCGGTGAGGTATAATAAACCACCAACGGAACGTGCTACATACATCGGTACCAGGTTGGTTACTGTTTCCAGGAACTGGAACTTCAGTTGCCCTTCCGGTGTAAACTGTTTCCACATGGAAGCCTGTTCAAAACCGGCCCAGTACATCGGTACCGCATACAGGATTATACCAATGGTGCCCAGCCAGAAGTGATTGGTGGCAAGTTTGTTTGAATACAGTTTGGTACCCCACATTCTGGGAATCATATAATAAAGTATTGCAAATGCAATAAAACCATTCCATCCGAGACCCCCGATATGTACGTGGGCAATAGTCCAGTCGGTAAAGTGGGAGATCGCATTTATATTTTTCAGACTCAGCAGCGGACCTTCCAGGGTACTCATACCATAGCAGGTAATAGCTACTACCATAAATTTCAGAACTGGATCTTCCCGTACTTTATCCCAGGCGCCACGAAGCGTAAACAAACCGTTCAGCATTCCACCCCAGCTTGGAGCAATCAGCATGATGGAGAATACAGTACCCAGTGATTGTGCCCAGTCAGGCAGTGAAGTATATAAAAGGTGGTGAGGACCCGCCCATATATATAAAAAGATCAGTGCCCAGAAGTGGATAATGGAAAGGCGGTAAGAATAAACCGGGCGGTTAGCGGCTTTGGGCAGGAAATAATACATCAGACCCAGCACCGGGGTGGTCAGGAAAAAGGCCACCGCATTGTGACCATACCACCATTGTACCAGGGCATCTTGTACACCGGCATACATACTGTAACTCTTGGTCAGGGAAACCGGGATTTCCATGGAGTTGACAATATGCAGCATGGCTACGGTAACCCAGGTAGCGATATAAAACCAGATCGCCACATAGAGGTGACGTTCCCTTCTTTTCAGAATCGTACCAAACATATTAATACCAAATACCACCCAGATCAGGGTAATGGCGATATCGATCGGCCATTCCAGCTCGGCATATTCTTTACCGGTAGTCATACCCATCAACAGGGTGACTGCTGCAGCCGCAATGATCGCCTGCCAGCCCCAGAAATGCAGCCAGCTCAGTTTATCATTAAAAAGCCGGGCTTTGCAAAGGCGTTGCAATGAGTAATAAATACCAGCGAAGGACGCATTACCCACAAATGCGAAGATGATCGCATTGGTGTGCAAAGGACGGATACGGCCAAAGGTGGTAGGGGCAAAATTCAAACTGATAGCCGGATAATAAATCTGGATAGCAGCCCATAATCCCGCGAGCATACCTACTACACCAAAAATGATAGTGGCAATACCGAATGCCTTCACAATTTTGTTGTCATAATAGAATTTTTCTACTTGCATAAACTGGGTTGTTTTATTGTTTTATACGGTTTTGGTTGTTTTAGGCTTATCATCAAAAAGAATCCGGGAGGAGGGTGAAAAATCATCCTCAAACTGACCCGATTTCACACCCCATAAAAAGGCGAAAAGAAACAAAGCGGCAATGGAGATGCTCGCGATTAGTAAAATGATAATTACACTCATACAGATTCGGTTATGTTCAATTAGGGGTAAAAATATTTTGTCATGGCAGTGTAAAGGGTAACCACTATCAAGGGGCAGACTGATTTTAATCAGTCAAACCCATCGATGCAGGAGTTTGTGTCGTATTTACAGTTTCAATCGTTTGGCAATCAAGCTACTACTGCCATATGTCAGTAACAGGATACTAAGCGAACTGCTTGGCATCAATATAGCCGCAATCACAGGTGACAATGTACCCTGTACGGCAAAGTATAACCCGATTACATTATATACTATAGACATCACGAAGCTGGCAACCACAATATTCCGGTTGGCCCGGCAAAGCCGGATAAAACGGGTGAGCAGGGACAGCTGTTTTGCTTCGATAATAGCATCACTGGAAGGGGTGAAATTATTGGTTTGTTCTGCCACAGCTACACCTATATCGCTCTGTTTCAAGGCTCCGGCATCGTTCAATCCATCCCCGATCATCATTACTTTTTCTCCCTGTTCCTGTAAAAAACGGATGTACTGCAGTTTGTCTTCCGGTTTCTGGTGAAAGAGCAGGGTGGTGTTTTTTCCCATCAGTTTCTGAAGGGTTTCCTGTTCCGCGGTATTATCCCCGGATAAAACGGATAACCGGTATTCCTTTTTTAAGTCATGTATCAGGGCCGGTATGGCTTCCCGGTAATGATTACTGAAGCTGAAATGCCCGTATACGGTATCACCCAGTCGTACGAAAACACTGGTACCTTTTTGCGGTATGGCCTGGCCGGTTACAAAAGATGCAGATCCCAGCCTGATCATTTCTCCCCCGATCCGGCCTTCAATACCCTGGCCGGGTACTTCCCGGAAATCCTGAATATCCATTGCTGTTTTGCGGCCGATATGCCGGGCAAGGGCTTTGCTCAGGGGGTGATTGGACTGATCCGATATGGCTGCTGTCAGCTGTAATTGTTCCTGGTTCAGTTCAATACCATCATATACTATATCCTGCTCCTGTGTGGAAGTCAGGGTGCCGGTTTTATCAAATACAATATGCGTGGCCCGGCTCATATCTTCTATCGTCTGTGCATTCCGCATATACAGCCGGTTGCGGCCCAGGATCCGGAGAATATTTCCGTTGGTGAATGTATTGGAGAGGAAAAGGGCACAGGGACAGGCAATGATAAATATAGATGTCATAGCCGGCCATACCCTGGACGGATCATGAAGCTGCCAGTAAATAACGGTACCGGCGGCAATGGCAAATACGATGTAGGTAAAGTACCGGCTCAGCAGGTGTACAAAAGAAGTGGTATTGATTTCTTCCTGTTGTTTAAACTCATCGCGGTTCCAGAGTTTGGTCAGGTAACTCTGCGTCACTTCTTTTACCACCAGTATTTCAATATTTCCTTCAGTTTGTTTACCCCCCGCATATACAATTTCTCCCATTTCTTTTTGTACAGGTAAGGATTCACCGGTTACAAAACTATAATCAATAAAAGCTTTACCCCGTGTCAGAATACCATCCGCCGGTATCAGCTCTTCATTGTGGATCAGGAGGGTGTCTCCCGGCTTTATGTCAGGCAGGGTGGTGGGGATTTCCTGCCCGTCTTTAATAACCGAAATGGCTATTGGAAAATAAGACGTATAGTCCCTTTCAAAGGACAACTGACGGTAGGTTTTGTCCTGTAAAATCCGTCCGGCCAGCATAAAAAACACGATACCGGTCATAGAGTCGAAATAACCACCCCCGGTACCACTGATTACTTCAAAAGCACTCCGGATAAAGGTAATAATGACGGCCAGTGCGATCGGGGCATCAATATTGAGAAACTTATGCTTCAGACTTTTCCAGGAGGAAATATAAAAGGGCAGGGCTGAATAAAGCAATACCGGTATGGCCAGTCCGAAATTGGCCCAGCGGAACATGTTCAGCAAACCGACTTCGGTGGAGTCTATACCCAGGTATTCGGGAAAACTCATTAGCATGATATTGCCAAATGCGAAGCCGGCTACCCCCAGCTGGTATACCATACTACGGTCAATGGCCGGTCTTTTTTCTTTCAGGTCATTGAGACTGATATAGGGCTCATAGCCGATACTGGTCAGGGTCTCGGCTACCTTACGGAGACTGGTTTTCTCCTTTATAAATACGATTTCCGATTCTTTCCGGGTAAAATTTACCTTGCTGGAAATCACCCCGGCATTCAACCGGTGCAGGTTTTCCAGCAGATACAGGCAGGAACTGCAATGCATCTGGGGCAGGTAAAAAGTAACATGGATCTGCTGATCGTCTTCAAAACTGATCAGTTCCCTTTTGATTTTTTCATCATCCAGGAAGGCAAATTTATCCCCCCGGACCTTGATCCGCTGGTTGATACCGGGATTGTCGTTCAGGTTATAATAATCACAGAGCTCACTTTGGTTCAGAATGGAATAGACCATCTTGCAGCCTTCGCAGCAGAAAATCTTTTCTTCTGTATGAATCTTCTTATTCAGACAGGTTTCTCCACAGTGGTAGCAGTGAATTTCCTGTTCGGTGAGGACGTTTGCAGTCATTACGGGTGAAAAAATGTTGAAGTTGCTAAAATACCCGGTCACCCCGGGGAGGGGCATGAGAAAATTCACTTACCAAACTGATTTTCATCAAAAGGCTGGTTTTGCCTATTTTGCAGCAGTTTTAGAACCAAAAACCGCGCTATGTCACAAAGAACTATTCTGATTATTGATGATAATGAAGATATCCGGGAGAATACGGCAGAGATTCTGTCACTCGGCGGCTATAAAACCCTGACCGCTGAAAACGGGAAAAGAGGTGTGGAAGCGGCATTGGCCGGCAAACCCGATCTGATTGTTTGTGATATCATGATGCCCGAACTGGATGGTTATGGTGTGCTGCACCTGCTCAGGAAGAATCCGGAAACCGAAAATATTCCCTTGATTTTTCTTTCCGCCAAAGCCGAAAGAAGCGACCTGCGCAAAGGAATGGAAATGGGCGCCGATGATTATATTACCAAGCCCTTTGAAGAGATAGAGCTGATGAATGCCATCGAATCCCGGCTGAAGAAGTATGAAGTACTCCAGAAAAATTACAATGCAAGCGGAAAAGGCCTGAGCGAACTGGCCAATGATCTCCGGGAATCCGGGATGCTCCAATTCAACCCCGACAATTATAATTCTGAATTATATACCAAAAAGCAGGTGATATATGCCGAGGGCAAACGTCCCCGTTTTCTGTATTATATTGTCAAAGGAAAAGTAAAGGGATTCAAAACCCACGAAGACGGAAAGGAATATATTACGGATCTCTACAGTGACGGCGATTTTATCGGTTACCCGGCACTGATAGAAGAGAAAAATTACGATGATTCCGCCGTGGCGCTGGAAGACACCGAAATTGTACAGGTGCCCCGGGAGGATTTCCAGCAGATGATAGAAGGCAACCTGAGCGTGGCCTCCAAATTTATCCGCATTATTACCCAGAATGTAAAAGAGAAGGAAGAACGCCTGCTGAGCCTGGCGTACAGTTCCCTGCGCAAACGGGTAGCCAAGGCCCTGGTGGATATTCATGGCAAGTTTAACAGCACGGGCGAAAACAAGCCGATTGAAATCTCCCGGGAAGATATCGCGCATTATGTGGGTACCGCTACCGAATCGCTGATCCGCACCCTGAGTGATTTTAAATCGGAGAAACTGATTGAAATTAAAGACGGAAAAATCAGTATCAGTAATATTGAAAAGCTGAAGAACCTGTTGTATTAAGCGAAGGGATTTTTAGTATAAAAAAGAGGCTGCCCGTTTCCGGGACAGCCTCTTTTTTTCAGACACATCTTGTCAATTCACAGAGATGCTCTTCACTTTTTTCGGTTCATTGATTTCCAGTTTGGGAATCATGATTTTCAGTTCCCCGTTGTTGTATTCGGCCGCGATTTTTGCGGTATCGCAGTTTTCAGGAAGGGTAAAGCTTCTGGACCAGCTGCTGTAATTGTATTCCCTGCGGTTATAACGTCCGTTCTTTTCTTCTTTCTCTTCTTTTTCTTTTTCCGCGCTGATAGTCAGCATTTCATCAAAGGCTTCCACTTTAAAATCCTTTTTCTCCATTCCGGGTGCGGCAACACATAGCCTGAATTCTTTTTCTGTTTCGGAAACATTTACGGCCGGTACATTCATGACCTTACCCATGTTGAAAAATTCATCAATCGGGGCGTTGAAGAATTTGTCCATCCAGCCACTGTCAAACAAAGTGGGCCAGGATGACCTGGGCTTGTCAAGTGCTTTGCTTTCCATACTTCTGTTTTTGGGGTGAATAATATTGTTTACAAGGCTAATTTCACCCCGGTTTACAGGTGTATGGAATGATGGATATAATCCGGATCCCTGATTTTAATCAAGGGGAAAGGGTTGAGCGCGCACGTAACTTATACAATTGCTGTCTGCCGGGATCACATATCCTTCCGGCGGAAACTGCGTACCGCCAGCCAGAGCGGCACAGCAGCCCACAAGAGCATGATGCCTGAAGTAAAAGCCACCCCGGTTCCACTGCCAAAGAAGTCTTTATACAAAGCGCCGGTATACCCCATCAGGGCGCTGATATCCATTTTAAGCATAATGAAAATACGGCCCAGGTCAATCGGGTTCAGGGCGGATAAAAGCAGGGTAAATTTTTCCATCGGGTAATCACTGAAGGCAAAGAGGATCATCAGCACCAGTCCATCGTAAATCAGGGCAAAATAAAACCAGAGCAATAAGGCCAGCCCGATACCCCGGGCTTTGTCTTTTGAACGCACAGCCGCCAGGAAAGCAATACTGGTAAATACAACCGTAAGCGAAGAACCGGTAAATAAAAGGGCAAAGCCAGTGGCATCCGGTGCGAAAAGCAATACCGGAACCCCGACACCCAGCCAGAAGGCGGTGAGCAGTGATACGCAGACCGCGCCATATTCACTCAGGATGATACGGGTACGACCAAGCGGTTGTGATAACATCAGCTCAATAAATTCATAGGAATTGTAATAGTGAATCGTAGTGAATACCAGGCTCACGAGGGGCAATACAATCAATACGATATTCAGCAGACTGAGCAGGGCCTTGCTGCCGTTCTCTTCCATCCGGAACATACTGAATGAAACCAGGAAGAGAAACAGGGTATAGGCGATCACAATTTTATTGCGAAGGATATCATATAATACGTAGCGGGAGAGTTTCAGCATAACAAAACGTTTAGCGGGGTGATTCATTTTTTGTCTCCAGGGCGAATAACCGGTCGATCCATTGATTGTTTGTGTCCTGACCGCGCATCACCCGGGCAATGGCTTTGCTGAGTTTGATTTCGCCGGTTTCTTCCTGTAAGGAAGCCAGGTCTTTAAAAAACTGCATATTCCCTTCCTGCAGATACAGGATATGCGTGGTGATTTCTTCCAGGTCGCTCAGCACGTGTGAAGTAATCAGGATCAGTTTGTTTTTCTTTTTTTCCGCTATGATTTTTTCCTTCAGTATTTCTGTGGACAATGGATCCAGTCCGGCAGTAGGTTCATCCAGGATCAATACCGGCGGATTAAACAGAAAAGCCAGCGCGGCACTTACTTTCTGGCGTGTGCCCCCGCTTAAGGTGCGCATCGGTTTCTGATAAACAGAGGGCAGATCAAATTGCCTGAGCAGGTCTTCATCGGTTTGCTCCTGGTGACGGATCTTTTTTATCATTTCAAACAATTCACCAACCCGCATATTGTCCGGGTATCGGCCGATCTGCGGCATATAACCTATAAACTGACGGTAAGCAGGATCTCCATTAACCGGCTGATTATGTACATGGATCGTTCCTTTATCCGGGCGCACCATCCCCAATATGGATTTGATCAGTGTTGTTTTGCCGGAGCCATTCGGTCCGATCAGGGCCACCACCTGGCCTTCGTCAAAACGGGCAGAAATATTATTCAGCACCTGCAGTTTGCGGAAGCGTTTATATACCTGTTCAATGCGGATCATAAGTTGTGTTTTTTCATCATCGGTTTGTTGTCAATCAGGTTTTCCGGCGTAAGGCTGGGAATGGCTTTTTCCGCTTTGTCCAGCAGGGATACCATGAAACTACGGAAAAGCATCAGGGTAGTGGGATTCTGTTCTATGATGACGGAATACATACTCACGGGATGGTAGGGGATATCGCCGATGCCGTCCTTGTTCATGTCGTATCCTTCGTATTTGTCCCAGTAATTATTTTCAAACTGATTCAGCACCATCGTGCCGTTGGTGCCTACATCAAAACTGTTGCTGGTAAAATTGTTGTGATGGAAAATATTGTCATCACAGCTGGCCTGTACTTTAATGGCCCAGCCATTGTTGCGGAACTGATTCCGGTCTATTTCAATCCGGCTGCTGCCTTCCATATGAATACCCACCGTATTCTTATAGAAACTGTTTTTAAGAATATGACTGTCGGTAATGTCTTTCAGCAGTATGCCATAGGCGGAGGCTCCCCAGTTCTCTTCAAAATGATTTTGCTCCATCCACACTTTTTTGGAATACATCACCGCTACGCCAGCCCCGTTGTTGCGGAACGTGTTGTTGGTGTATTTATCGTCATTGGAAAACATAAAATGCAGACCATAACGGATATTCTTTTCGCTGTGGTTGCCCCGGATAACCGATCCGGTTACGAATTCAAAATAAATACCATCGCGGTGTCCTTCCACCCGGTTTTGCTCAATCAGCGCGCCGGAAGATTTCCAGAGATGAATGCCGTTTCCGGTCAGTTGTTCAGAAGCGGGTATGCCTGTTATTTTATTTCCCCGGATGGTTACCTGAATGGAGTTGGAAACATGTATGGCGAAATAAGCATGCCAAACCGTATTTCTTTCAAGGATTATATTTGAACAGTCCACCAGTTTGATGGAAGCGAAATCGTTCATCGCCGAGTAACCGGAATTGCGGAATGTGATACCAATAATCCGGATATTTTTTCCACTGACCAGCAGGATCTCGTATTTATTTTCCCCGTCCAGGACCGGGTTATTGTCTCCAATCAGGGTGATGGACCTGGAAATAGTCAGACTGCCTTCTTTGTATATGCCCGCCTGCAGGCGGATGCTGTCGTTGTCCCGCGCCAGTTCAATAGCTTTTCGTAAGGTACTGACCGGCCGGCCGGGACCAGCAATAATTGTAGTAGCTCCTGTTTGCAGAAACAAGAGCAGTGCGAGGATCGTTGGTATATGTTTCATGTCTATTGCAGTTTACCGGACAGTTCTTTCCAGCTGAGCAATTCTCCCTGTAAAGTGCTGTTGTATTTTTCAGCGGCTTCCCGGGTGGAGAACGCGGCTGCCTGGCTGCCCATCGGACTTTTAATGCCCGGACTTACAAGAAAACCGGCCTGGCTGATAGCAAGAAAATCATTTTCCTTTTCAAAGTTGATCACCAACTGTTGCCGGATATTTTCCTGTTTTACTTCTCCGGATTTGATGAAATGCTGCAGGCAGATCACGTCATCAAATTTATATACTTTGCCTTTATCCGTTATCAGCTCGGCCCCGAACTTCGGATCCATGATGGTCATTTTGCAGGTATAGCAGTTGTCTTTACCAATCTGCAAAGGTTCCGGGCCTGCGTTGCAGGAAATAAAAAGGAAAGAAAAGCATCCCAGTACAGAAATAATAACCTGTTTCATACTGTTGTTTTTTTACGGTGACGGTACCATTCCACAAACCAAACGGTGAATGCCAGTGCGGAAGCCCCAACTACCACCCATCCGCCCACATCGGGGAAGGAATAGGCGTCGAAGTTCAGCAACCGTTTGTGACCAAACAACGGCGGCTGATAAGAGAGACCCGGTACACGGATAGCCGCGTTAGGGTCCAGGTTGTGACCGTAGTCATAACCCCAGCGGTAGAAATCGTATACGGCCAGGGCGCCGCCAATCACCGTCAGTATCAGGTACCATAGCAGGAATTTCCGTTTGCCGGTGATGGCCACCAGCATGCCCAGTAACATAAAGAAACCCACTACATAGGGCAGAAATTTAAATTCAGGAAACATGTCCACGCTGATATGTTTCATCCCGATATAGTGATTTAATCCATTGATAATTTCCACATCACCACTGAGACCGTTGATCCAGATATTCATCATCAGTCCTTCCGGATATTGCGGGGCAAACAGGTCAATCCGCCATACCGGCAGGAAGAAAGCGCAAACTAGGGCCCCGGATGCGAATGCGACCAGGATACGGGACGTGGTTGTCAGATTATTTTTCATACAATTTTTTTAAAAGGCTTCCGGGGCAGTTCACCCCGGAAGCGGCTGACATACATCGATCATTGAAAACGCACAGAGCTGAATTATTTTTTTGCCGGGGGAAGCAGTACGCCATCCACCACGTGCACCCAACCGTTAGATGCACGTACGGATCCTACGATGGTAGCTGTTCCATTCAGCACAATTTTTCCATCTTTTACGGAGATGGTCAGATTGTCGCCATTTACCATTCCCAGCGTCATTCCGTCTGTCAGGAATTTTGTATCCAGTGCGGACGTGGTTACATGGTATTGCAGAATATTCTGCAGATCGGCTTTTTTATCGTCTTTCATCAGTCCGTCTACTGTTCCTGCCGGCAGTTTTTCAAAAGCGGCATTGGTGGGTGCAAATACGGTAAAAGGGCCGGCATTGGCCAGAGAACTAACCAGTTCGGCCTGTTTCAGCGCGGCCACCAGTGTAGTGTGATCCGGTGAACCAACGGCAACTTTTACCACGTCTTTTTGTGATACATCATCCTGTACGGCTTCCTGGCCGCCACCTGCGGGTGCATCAGCAGCTGGTGCCGGTGTGTCGGTGCTGGTGGAATTAGTACAACTGCCCAGGAAGAGAGCCGTACCGAGCAGGACCAGGTTGAATATTTTTTTCATATACAAACAGTTTTATGTTGGTAGTGAAACAGCGGTTATGCATTACAGCATAACCGCTGTTATAATTTATTTGGTTGCGGTTTTCTCAGCAGGGGCCGTTGTTGCAGCTGCTGGTTTGGCAGCAGGCAGATTGGTACCCGTACTGAAAGTGAGCGGTACATTGGATCCTGCGGGACTCACGCGGATATAACCCTGCATTTCCTGGTGCAGTGCGGAACAGAAGTCCGTACAATACATCGGGTATACACCGGCTTTTTCCGGTTTCCAGGCAAGGGTCTGTGTTTCGCCCGGCATAATCAGGAGTTCTGCATTAGCAGCGCCTTTTACGGCAAATCCGTGCGGTACATCCCAATCCTGTTCCAGGTTGGTTACGTGGAAGTAAACGGTTTCACCCAGTTTCACGCCTTCAATATTATCGGGTGTGAAGTGGGAACGGATAGACGTCATATACACGTGTATCTCGTTTCCTTTGCGTTCCACTTTGGCATTGTTATCGCCAAGAGCCGCATAAGGGTGCTTGTTCTCTTCCAGTTTAAAGATCTTCTGACTGTTCTTCATAATCATGGAGGCCGGGATGGCTTCCGCATAGTGGGGTTCACCGATAGTCGGGAAGTCCAATACCAGTTTCATTTTATCCCCGCTGATATCGAAGAGCTGAGCACTCTGTGTCAGTTCAGGTCCGGTAGGCAGGTAACGGTCCTTCGTGATTTTGTTATAGGCAATCACGTATTTACCGTGGGGTTTACTGGTGGGTCCGCCGGGTACACATAAGTGACCGATTGAATAATAAGTATTCACGCGATCCAGTACTTTCAGGTCTTTGATATTCCATTTTACGATTTCAGAAGACACGAAGAATGACGTGTAGGCATTACCGTTACCATCAAATTCAGTGTGTAAGGGGCCGAGACCGGGTTTTTGCACTTCTCCATGCAGTACGGCTTCATATTTCAATACAGGGATGCCGTCGTATTCGCCATCATAGTTTTTAGCGGCGATGGCGGCTTCAATTTTTGCAAAAGAGAAAACGGGAATCACGGCGGCCAGTTTACCGCTTCCTACAATATACTCACCGGTGGGGTCTGTATCACAACCGTGCGGGGATTTGGGGCAGGGCATGAAGTACACCATATCCGGACAATCTTTCGGATCCAGTACCAGCACTTCATTTTTAATTTCAGAAGTGGCGGAATGGGTGGACTCATTGTATTTGTTATGGGCGTATTTCACCTGTTTCTTCACGCCTTTGCCGGCTTTGGCATATTCTTCCGCTTTTTTCCAGTTCACTGCCATGATGAAATCCTTGTCTTTCTGAGAAGCGTTTACTTCCAGCAGGGTGTTGGCTTTTTCAGAGTTGTAGCAACTGAAGAAGAACCAGCCGGCTGATTTTCCTTTGCCCGCACGGGCCAGGTCAAAGTTGATACCCGGAGTGGCAATCTGGAAAGACAGGTTCATTTCACCGGAGGTTTTGTCGATGCCGATAAAGCTTACGGTTCCCTTGAAATTATCTTTATAGGTATTGATGGGTACATCCAGGTTGTCGCCCATGGGTACACTGAAACGGGTACCGGCCACTACATATTCGGAATTTTCTGTAATGAAAGGAGAAGAGTGGTTACCGGCACTGTTGGGGATTTCGATGATCTCGGCTGTTCGGAATGTTTTCATGTCAATACGGGCGATGCGCGGGGTATTGTTGGCATTGCCAAAAGCCCAGCGGCCATCGTGTTCACTTTTTGTTACCGATAAAGCGATATGGTGCAGGTCATCCCAGGGCACAAAACCGTGTGAAGTATTCAGCATCGGTTTGGTTTCTTCGCTGTAGCCCCATCCTTTTTCAGGGTCAACAGAAAAAACCGGGATCACACGGAAAAGACGGCCGGAGGGCAGGCCATATACGGACATTTGTCCGCTGAATCCTCCTGATACAAAATTGTAGAACTCGTCGTATTTGCCGGGTGCTACATAGGCTTTCGCAGCAGCGTCACCACTTACGGCAGACTGGGCTCCCTTGGGTTTACAACCCTGGAAACTCAGGAAAGAAGCTGTAAGCACGACAAGTGCAAGCATCGTTTTAAAGAAAGTGTGTTTCATATTTACTATTTAGCAGTTAAGAAAAAGAATCCTGAAAGATGGTTTTTGTTTCAATCGGGATTATTTTTCCCCGTCATTGCTCCGCATGAATTCAATCACTTTACGTGCTTCATCGGTAGAAATATTCTGATTCGGCATTCTGACCAGGCAGAGCTCCAGCAGTTTCTGGGCTTCTGCATCTTTTTCCAGCATCATATCTACGTTGGTGATCATATTCATGATCCAGACCGGTTGTCTTCTTTTGGTTACATCTTTCCATCCCGGACCAACCAGTTTTTCTTCATTGAGCCGGTGGCAGCTCTGGCATTTCAGTTCATACGTAGCTTTACCGGCCGTTACCATGGCCTGGTCCAGTGGTGTACTCAGGGTTATATCTCCTTCTTTTACTTCGGAGCCATGAGTTTCCGGCTGGTCTTTGGTGAGTTCCTGGATTTCGATGGGTTTGGGTTCCTTTTTCACCCCTTCGGAGCAGGAACTGAAAAATAATGCCGCTGTCAGGGCGGCGGTTGTCAGCATCAGATTGCGTTTCATGATCGGTTGTTTTATAAATAAATGAGTGTGAAAATTTTATAAAAGACCTATACGTCCTTTATTGAACAAATGTATTTCCAGTGAGAAGGGAGGATTCTGACTTTCATCAGCAGGACTGGTGATAATTATCACCCATAGCCGCCCTGATACCGGGTATTTTTGACACTTATCCAATTTTATATCGATGTTTCTGTCAAAAACTTTCGGATATGCCCTCAGAGGGGTGCTTTATGTAGCTTATATAGATAAAGAGGACAGGAAAGTGCAGCTGGATGAAATGGCAGAGAAGTTGAAGGTTCCCCGTCATTTTCTGGCAAAAATTATGAAACTGATGGTAAAAGAGGGGATAATGCAGTCTACCAAGGGCCCGTATGGTGGTTTTTCCCTGAATGAACATACCTTAAAAACCAAGCTGATTCAACTGGTCAGAATAACGGATGGAGTGGAGCAGTTTAATACCTGTGTACTGAGTTTGCGGAAATGTAACAGCCAGAATCCTTGTCCTTTACATCAGCAGATGCTGGAGTTAAGAGATGCCATGCTGGCGGAGTTCTCTGCAAAAACGCTGGATGATCTGTTGAACAGCGATGACCCTGATTTTATCAAGAGTATCGCCACTGCCTAGGTGTACGCTTACTTTACCTGTTAATTAAAGCTGCGCATATACTCCAGCACGGCCCTGGCTTCTTCCCGGCTAAGTGAAGTATTGGTCATACGTACTTTATAAAGTTCCAGCAGTTTTCTTGATTCGGGATCGTTATCCAGCATTTCCTGTGTATATAAGAGCATACTCATCAGCCAGCCGGGTGAGCGGCGTTGCAGGATCTTATACAGTCCGGGGCCTACCAGTTTCTCCTCATTTTGTTTATGACAGCTCTGGCATTTCAGCCGGTATAGCACGGCTCCCTGCTCACGCAGGACGGGGTTGATTTCTTCTTCCAGCACAACCGATTCATCGGGAACCGGCAGGGTAAAAGCCAGCGGGGTATAATTCGGTTGTCCGGCACCGTTATTATTACCTGGCGGGGTTATCACAATCGGTTTTTTCTTTTCGGTGCAGGCAGCCGGTAAAAGCAGGCCTGCTATAAGTATAAAAAGGAGAGCGTACTTGTTTGTAGACATGGCTGGTATTAAAAGCGCTTTATTTTCAGCTGATGAAATCATCCAGGTCCCGTCTTTCCTTTTTGGTGGGCCGGCCGATTTTGCTTCTTCTTTTCCCGGTGTGAAAGGTAGCCGCCTGGTACTGGATACGCTGCAATTCTTCTTCCGGAGTGATATCAATATAATGTTTGATGGCTTCCGGGAAAGCGACACGATTATGCAAAAGCCCGGTTACTTTTATCCGCCAGCGTTTGGCTTCCGTCTTTATCTCGTATTCATCTCCAATATGTACTTGCTTAGCCGCTTTTGCGGCGGTGCCGTCGTATTTTACTTTCCCGCTGTCGCAGGCGGTGGCCGCCGCGCTTCTTGTTTTAAAAAGCCGGATGGACCAGAGGTATTTGTCGAGACGGAGTTTTTCTATCGAATTCAAAAGTCAAAATTAAAAAAGTAAAAAATGAACAGTCATTAAAGCAGGACTTGCCATACGGGTTAGTCCTTTTTTTCAAGTTCAAATAAATCCTCCACTTTTTTCCTGAAGATCCGGGCGAGTTTTAATGCCAGGATCGTGGAAGGAACATAGCGGGACGATTCCAGGGCAAAGATAGTTTGCCTGGACACACCAATGGCGTCGGCCAGTTCCTGTTGCGTCATACCCTGCTCAGTACGAAAATTCCTGACCTTGTTTTTCATTACTCGCGGGTAACCCTGTTTTTAACATGAAGTATATAATTGAACCGGATGATATAAGCCAGCCAGAAAAGTAATATGGAACCGGCCAGTAAAAGCAAAAATGCCGATTCCCCGCCGGGTTCAAGTGAAAAGATAGCCATCCCCAAAAATAGAACGACAAAGAATATCAACTGAAAAAGGGCCGCGAAATGAAAACTTTCGAGCCGGATATGCTGAATAAATTCATCTTCCGTTTTTTCCCTGGAGAATATCAGAAAGTAAATGCCCGCAAGGAATGAAAAAAATCCGGTGATAAGTATCAATTGAAAACCCGGGTAACGGAACCCGAGTGCATTTAATAATGAGTTAAATACACCCAACTGCCCTGCCACCCACAAAAAAGAGCCGAGTGGCAGAAGCAACAGCCCCATTTTTTTAAACCGGTGTGGTAAAAGGAATTTCTTCATAAGACTATTTTTTACATACTAATGTAAAGTATACTTTACATTCTGCCAAATAAAAAAAAGTCAAATCAGGAAGGCTGTCCCTGTTTTGACTTTTTAATTTTTACTTTCCACTTTCCTTACTCCGCGAAGTATTTATGAAAATACGGGATGGTCTCGATACCCTTATAATAATTTTCAATATTATACTTTTCATTCGGACTGTGCAGATTGTCGTTGTCCAGTCCCATACCCATGAAAACGATTTTCACGCCCAGCTCTTTCTCCAGGATGGTACAGATGGGAATACTGCCGCCGCCGCGAACAGGTATCGGCGCTTTTCCAAACGTGGTTTCCACTGCTTTGGAAGCGGCCTGGTATCCTTTGCTGTCGATCGGGGTCAGGTAGGGTTCGCCGCCATGATGCAATTCCGCTTTTACGGTAACCGATTTCGGCGCGATGGATTTCAGGTAATTGATCAGGATATCTGTGATCTTATTGGTAGATTGATTGGGCACCAGCCGGGCGGATATTTTGGCAAATGCTTTTGACGGCAGCACTGTTTTAGCCCCTTCTCCTGTATACCCTCCCCAGATGCCATTTAATTCAAGTGTCGGGCGGATGCCGGTACGCTCGTAAGTGGAATATCCTTTTTCTCCCCAGAGTTCCTGAACACCGAGTTCATCCATATACTCTTTCTCATCATACGGCGCTTTATTCAGCAGGGCTCTTTCTTCGGGTGTAGCCACCAGTACATCGTCATAAAAACCGGGAATAGTAATGTGGTTATTTTCATCATGACAACTGGCGATCATCTTTGCCAGGATGGTGATGGGGTTGGCCACCGCACCGCCATAGGTACCACTGTGCAGGTCGCGGTTGGCACCGGTTACTTCCACTTCAATATAACTGAGACCGCGCATTCCCACATCCAGGGATGGATTGTCCATGCTTAACAGGGCGCTGTCACTGATCAGGATCACATCGCATTTCAGCAGTTCTTTATGTGCCGCCACAAAGGGGCCGAGGTTGGGTGACCCCACTTCCTCTTCACCTTCAATCAGGAATTTAATATTGGTGGACATGGTGCCGGTCTGGTTCATAATTTCCAGGGCCTTCACGTGCATGTAAAATTGTCCTTTATCATCGGCAGAGCCGCGGGCATATACTTTTCCGTCTTTAATAGTGGGTTCAAAAGGTCCGCTATGCCAGAGTTCAATCGGATCAACCGGTTGAACATCATAGTGCCCGTATACCAGGACGGTGGGTTTGGATGGATCAATGATCTTTTCCCCATACACCACCGGATGCCCCGCTGTCGGCATAACTTCTGCCTTATCGCAACCGGCGGCCAGTAAACTTTTCTTTACCGCTTCGGCGCATTTCAGCATGTCATCCTTGTTTTCGATTTTGGCGCTGATTGAAGGGATGCGGAGCAGGTCCAGCATTTCATCCAGGAAACGGTCTTTGTTTTTTTCCTGGTATTCTTTCCATTGTTGTGACATGGTGCTTATTTTAAGTTTACAAGTTGAAATGTTTACAAGTTGACATGGGAAAGTATTAACCTGTTAATTTTTTAACCTGTAAACCTTTCATCTTGTCAACCCGCCTGCGAAGATAAGCCGTTTTGCCGTTCGGCTTTTATGAGAAATACCCGTTAACAGAGGACCGGAAAAAGTGCACCCGGTAATGCTATTTCCCATTGCTGTCTTTTTTAATCGTTACAGCCTTGGTGACCAGTTTTTTCCCAAACCGGTCCTTGATCTCATCCACCGCTTTATAGAGATTAAGTTTTTCCGCATTGTTGTCAAATAAACTCATCTGCATGGTGATCGGGATCAGGTGACTGAAACGGACACCCACCAGGCGAACCGGTCTGCCTTTCTGCCAGTTTTTATTAAACAGGTCCTTTACTTTGGCAATCAGGGTGTCATCCAGCGCGGTATAATCTATCGTTTCCTGGCAGCTGGTGGTTTCGAAATCCGAGTAGCGGATTTTAACGGTCACACAGCCGGTCATTTTCTCATCCTCTCGTAATGAATAGGCGGTTTTTTCGGTCAGCCGCACCAGTTCCTTATGCAGAAAGGGAAGGTCGGTATAATCGGTATCGAACGTATTCTCATGGCTCATGCTTTTCTGTTCCCAGTCCGTGGTGATGTCCGCGCTGCCACGGCCATGCGCTTTATGCCACAGACTTTCACCCCATTTACCTCCGATACGCTCCATTACTTCCAGCGGTGTACGGGCAATATCACCGATGGTATACAGACCGAAAGTTTTAAGTTGCTGTTCTGTTTGTTTACCCACTCCGTTGATTTTTTCAACGCCCATTGGCCATAGAAATTCCGTTTCTTTTCCATGGGGTATTTCCAGAAAGCCATTGGGTTTGGCTTCATTGGTGGCCATTTTGCTGATAAACCGGGCGGATGATAAACCACAGGAGATGGGCAGTCCGGTTTCGCTGGTAATGATTTGCCGCAGTTCTTTGGCATATTTACTGACCCCGAAAAATTTGTCCATGCCGCTCAGGTCGATATAAAACTCATCAATGCTGGCTTTTTCAAATAAGGGTACGCGTGAGGCGATGATATCGGTTACCCACCTTGAATATTTACTGTACTGATCGCGGCTGGCATTGGTGATAATGGCCTGCGGACAAAGCTGCATGGCTTTTTTCATCGGCATGGCTGAGTGAATGCCATATTTGCGGGCTTCATAACTGCAGGCGGCCACCACACCCCGTTCGTACCCGCCAACCAGTACGGGTTTTCCTTTCAGGGAAGGGTTATTCCGGATTTCCACGGACACAAAGAAAGAGTCCAGGTCAAAATGGGCAATATGTCGTTTGCTATCTGTCACTGCGCATGCTTCCCTGTTCAGCTGCTGAATGATCAGCTGAGATAAATATCGAGTAGTCCTTCCGGCAATTCAACCTGCACCTGCTTTTTTTTGTGATCCAGTTTTTTCAGTGAGCCTTCATGCAGGGGAATCAGTACTTCTTTTCCCTGTATCTCCAGGCGGCAGAGTAATTGGTGGGGTTGTTCAATCAGTTCCAGTATGCCACCCAGGTTTTCTCCGTTATGAATGATACTGTAACCCAACAAACTGGCGGGTGCTGATTTAGCGGCAAATTTTTTAAAATCGGATTCCGGCAGCCATACGGGTTGCCGGGTCAGTTTCATCGCCGCTTCCCTTGAGTTGATGCCTTCCAGCTTTATATAAATTTCTTCTTCCGATTTTATTTTTGTGGATTCAATAAACCAGGGCAGAAAGGCATTCTTCTTTTCTTCCACAAACAAGGCGGTTAGCCCTTTGAGTGAGGTTTTTTTTCCCAGCTCATGTTGTAACAGCAGTTCTCCCTGCAGGCCATGTACTGCCACGAACTTGCCGATGTTGTAGTATTCTGCCATACAAATAAAGTTAACCGTACGAAGTTAGCCCTACGAAATCAGATGTCCGAAAGTATTGTTTCGGTATAAAAAAATCCCGGTCAAAGACCGGGATTACGAACTTTCAGGATGCGGACATTTAATTATCCTTCACCACCGCCATTACCTTCAGCTCTGCGTTCGGGTCTGCGACCGGTGGGCATGCGTCTGGATCTTCTCTGGCGCTGGGCTTCTTCCTGGCGTCTTTTCACTTGTGCTTCGTGCTCAGCACTCCACTTGGTGAATTTCTCCATAGCTGCAGCATCATCAAACAGTCCGAGGCCAACGCCACGGAGCAGGTGTTTCAGGTACAACACGCCTTTAAAGCTCAGGATACGGCGAACGGTATCGGTGGGTGTAGCACCTTTACTGAGCCATTCCAATGCCTTTTGACGATCCAGCTGAATAGTAGCAGGAACAGTCAGGGGATTGTAAGTACCTAATTTCTGGATGAATTTACCGTCGCGGGGTGCCCGGGAATCGGCTACAACAATGAAGTAAAAGGGTCTCTTTTTTGACCCGTGTCTCTGAAGACGGATTTTTGCTGACATAAATAGAAATTTAACAGCGTTAAACAATAATTGTTAATTCCGGTAGATACCGGAGAGCGAAGATAGGAAAAAGGCTGTAATTCGCAACAGTCTTTTAGTCAAATCAGGAGTTGGGAGTCGGGAGTCGGGAGTGCTTTTTCCGGTGTTTTTTTTAACCTGTATAAGATCAGATAAAAAGAATAAAAAATAATCTACTGGATTGATAAACAATGAAATGGATTGTATAAAAAAAGCAGAAAATCATTACTGTTTTCTGCTTGTAAAAATCAGGTCTAATATCATGAACTCTTATTGATCAGCTAATACCAGAAGATCTAGGTTCAGCAAATTGTACTTGTCTGATTATTGCCCCGGTTCCCGACTCCTGACTTCCGACTCCCGACTATTTCTTCATTCCCGGCATCATCTTTCCAAACGCCCCCATCTTATTCATATTCTTCATCATCTGGCGCATCTGGTCAAACTGCTTCATAAAATTGTTGACATCCTGGATGTCTTTACCGGCGCCCTTGGCTATCCGCTTTTTCCGGTTGCCATCAATCAGATCCGGGTCGGCTCTTTCCGCGGGAGTCATGGAATTAATCATGGCTTCAATGCCTTTGAATGCATCGTCGTTAATATCCAGATCCTTGATCTTGCTGCCGAGTCCGGGTATCATGCCCAGCAGGTCCTTCATGTTCCCCATTTTCTTGATCTGCTCCAGCTGCATTTTAAAATCGGCAAAGTCAAACTTGTTTTTACGGAGTTTGGCTTCCAGTTTTTTGGCTTCTTCTTCATCAAACTGCGCCTGCGCTTTTTCCACCAGGGAGGTAATGTCTCCCATGCCCAATATCCGCTGCGCCATCCGTTCCGGATAGAATACATCGAGCGTATCCAGTTTTTCCCCGCTGCTGGTGAACTTGATGGGTTTATTGACTGTATACTTAATTGAAATAGCCGCACCACCTCTTGTATCGCCATCCAGTTTGGTCAGTACCACACCGGTGAAATCGAGCCGGTCATTAAAAGCTTTGGCGGTATTGACCGCATCCTGACCCGTCATACTGTCCACCACGAAGAGAATCTCCTGGGGATTAACGGCATTTTTTACATTGGCTACTTCGGTCATCATCACTTCGTCCACGGCCAGGCGGCCGGCGGTATCGATGATCACCACATTTTTATTTTTACTGCGTGCTTCTTTTACCGCATTGCCGGCAATGGAAACCGCGTCTTTATTCTCCAGTTCGATATGCACGTCCACGCCGATCTGTTCACCCAGCACGCGCAACTGTTCCATCGCCGCCGGGCGATAGATATCGGCCGCAACCAGCAGGGGTGAAAAACCTTTACTTTTAAGATAATTGGCCAGTTTGCCACTGAATGTGGTTTTACCCGAACCCTGCAGACCGGCAATCAGGATTACAGCCGGATTGCCCTTGGCATTGAAAACAGCTTCCTGGCCTCCCATCAGATCGGCCAGTTCATCCTTTACAATCTTGGTCATCAGCTGACCGGGGGAAATGGAGGTCAGTACTTTTTCACCCAGGGCCTTGTCCTTTACCTTATCGGTAAATTCCTTGGCTATTTTATAGTTGACATCGGCATCCACCAGGGCACGACGGATATCCTTGAGCGTGCTGGCAATATTGATTTCGGTAATACGTCCCTGCCCTTTAAGGTTCTTAAAGGCACTCTCCAGTTTTTCCTGTAATGAATTGAACATAGTCTATGAAAACTTTATTTAACTATTTCTTGATTCGTCATGGTTCGGCATGCTTCGGCAAGCTCAGCATGACACCGGTTGTCACCCTGCCTGTCCCGCCAAATGCGGGGAGTGTATCGAAGGGTGTAAAAGAAAAAGTGAACCAAAGTTCACTTTTTCTAACGAGTTGCAAAGATACGTAGAGTAGAGTAGAGTTTATATCATGCGCCTAAATAGGTTCTTAAAAGTTTACAACGATTCGATGTTTTGAGCTTGGTAATGGCTTTATCCTTGATTTGCCGTACACGTTCACGGGTCAGATTAAATCGTTCGCCAATATCTTCCAGGCTCATCGGATGGTCGACCCCGATGCCAAAGAAGAAACAGATGACTTCTTTCTGTCTTTCGGTCAGGGTTTTGAGGGAACGGTCGATTTCGGTTTTCAGGGATTCATTATGATCCAGTTCGCCGTCAGTTTTTTCCGCATTGGTATTGACCAGCACATCAATCAGGGTGTTTTCCTCACCTTCAGAGAGGGGAGAATCCATACTTACGTGACGTGCATTGATACCCAGGGTGGAGGATACTTCGTCAAGGTCCATATTGAGGACTTCGGCCAGTTCTTCCGCAGAAGGTTCACGCTCATATTGTTGTTCCAGCAGGGAAAATGCTTTTTGTATCCGGTTGGTCAGTCCCACTTTATTCAGGGGCAAACGGACAATTCTGGCCTGTTCAGCCAATGCCTGTAAAATGCTCTGGCGGATCCACCATACAGCATAGGAAATGAATTTGAAACCACGGGTTTCATCAAAACGCTGGGCGGCTTTAATCAGGCCCAGATTTCCTTCATTGATCAGGTCGGGGAGGGATAAACCCTGGTTCTGGTACTGTTTGGCCACAGAAACCACAAAACGCAGGTTGGCCTTTGTCAGCCGGTCTAATGCCCGCTGATCGCCCTGTTTGATCAGGGTGGCTAACTTAACTTCTTCTTCCGGGGTGATTAGTTCTACCTTGCCGATTTCCTGCAGGTATTTTTCAAGGCTCTGCGATTCCCGATTCGTGATGGATTTCGAGATCTTTAATTGTCTCATGCTCATAGGTATGGTTTTAAATAATGGTGTATTTTAAGGGTTAAAGAATAATAAGTTGGTTAGGTCTTATACTCTAAAAATACCCACCTCATGGTTCGGTTGCTTCAGAAAATATTGATCTTCAAGGCAATTTAACGTTTTTGCCGAAACGACCCAAATTAATTTTAGCAACCTATTAACGAACAATTTCATGTTTTATTTTGCAGGATTGTTTGCGGAAACCGGTCAGGGGAAAAATAACCGGATAAATAGTTTGCGGCAATGATTTATTTTCTATTATTGCACGTATCGCAACGATTATGATCAAAACCAATGAGTAAACAGTTATATACCTTAGAATTCCCGGTTCGCTGCTCGCCCTCCATTCTGTTTGAATTCCTTTCCACCCCTGCCGGTCTGGCGGAGTGGTTTGCTGATAAAGTAGATGAAAGAGACGGTACTTTTTTCTTTGGCTGGAACGGATCGGTTGAAAAAGCGGAAGTATTGGAAAGTGAACAGGACAAATTTGTACGCTTTCACTGGCTGCATGCCCCCAAGGAAGAATATTTTGAATTCCGTATCGAAAAATCCGAAATCACCAACCAGACCATTCTGGTGATCAGGGATTTTGCTGAGAAAAAGGAAATCAAAGATCAGAGTATGCTTTGGGACTACCAGGTCAAGGATTTATTCCACCGCCTCGGTAACTAATGCCCGTATCCAGCGGCAAGGATCAATCCTTTAAAATCTTCCAGTAACCGGGAAGGCAATGCCTCCCAACCGGCTAAACCGTGCTTACAGGCCAGTTTTATAAACGGCCTGTGAAGGACCTGTTTCTTGTATTCTTCTGCTGTCAGAACGGCTACGGCTGTATAATACCCCTTATTAAAATGATGTTGCCAGGGATCCGGATCCGTGCAGATATAAGCACCCAGTTTTGTCAATTGATCCCTTGCAGCCAGTAGAGCCGGCTCACAGGCTGTTTTGTACCGACCCGAGAGCTGAAGGGTAACACTGAAGAAATGCCCCCACCAGAAAAGGGTCCTGACTGTAAAAATATCTGCTCCTTCAAAGCACCGGGGATAATCCAGCACCCGGTAAGGCAGTCCCTGGTAATTTTCACCCTTCGAGATCCTGGCCGGTATTTCCAGCATATGATGCGGCACCGGTGATGGTATTGACCGGATCCAATTCTGCTGAGCCGGTTGCAACTCTTCCAGAAAACGATGAATGGCAGCCAAAATCCTGTTCTTTGTTAAAATCCAACCCGGATCTGCAATCAGTTCCTGCTCCTCTGCTGAAAGCCTTATTTTTGCGGAATTCATTTATTAAAGATAACGTGTTCAAGAAATTAGATAAACTCATCCTGAAGGCTTTTATCGGGCCTTTTATTGCTACGTTCTTTATCACGTTGCTGGTACTGGTTATCCAGTTTTTCTGGCTGTACATTGACGATTTTGTGGGCAAAGGACTGGGGGTGAAAGTTATCCTGGAATTCATTCTTTACCAGAGTGCGGTATTGGTGCCATTGGCCTTGCCACTGGCTATCCTGCTGTCATCACTGATGACGTTTGGAAACCTGGGGGAGAGTTTTGAACTGGTGGCCATCAAATCGGCCGGTATTTCCCTGTTGCGTTTTATGCGTCCGCTTTTTATCATCAGTATCCTGGTTAGCGGGGTGGCCTTTATATTTTCCAACAATGTGATTCCGGTGGCGAATCTCAAATCAAGAACATTGCTGGCGGATATCATTTATGCCAAGCCGGCCTTTGACCTGAAAGAAGGTGTTTTTTATGATAAAATAAGCGGGTTTGCCATCAAGATCGGGAAGAAAGAACAGAACGACAGTGTGATCAGGGATGTGATTATTTATGAGCAGGGCAATCCGCTGCAGGATAATTTTATTGTGGCCAAAAGCGGAATCATGCGGGTAACGCCCAATAAACGTTTTCTGGAATTTAACCTGAAAGAAGGCTGGCGTTATCAGGAAAAAGGGAATGTATACGCCCAGGCCAATACAGAATTTATCCGCATCGGGTTCAGTGAATATAAAAAGCAATTCGATCTGAGCAGCCTCGGTTTCTCCAGCCGTACCGCCGACAGTGTGAATAAGAACAATGAGAAAATGTTCAGCATGCGGCAGCTGGAAAAAGCAATTGATTCCCTGAAAAAGGATATCCGGGAAACAGAACAACGTTCACTCCGGGAAATGTTTATTGCCTTGCCGTTTTACGCGCAGCTCGATTCGGCCTGGACAAAGTTGCCCCCTGACAGTACTACCTATTTTAAAGCGAAAAGCATGCAGGACCTGCTGCCGGATTCGGCACGTAGTAATATTAATGAACTGGCCAAAACCACGGCAGGTTCTGTGCGGATGAATGCGGAATCCATGGTTCAGATACTGAAGGACAAGGGCCGCAACCTCCGCAAACACCAGGTGGAATGGCACCGGAAAATCACGCTCTCGCTGGCCTGCCTGGTATTGTTCCTGATCGGGGCTCCATTGGGTTCTATTATCCGGAAGGGAGGACTGGGAACACCCCTGATCTTCGCGATAGTCTTCTTTATGATCTTTTATTTTTCCAGTAATACCGGGGAGAAATTTGCCAAGGAAGGAAGCCTGTCGCCTTTTACCGGCATGTGGTTGGCTACATTTGTCCTGGTACCACTGGGTTTATTCCTGACCTATAAAGCCATGCGGGATTCGCAGGTGTTAAATAAAGAGTTTTATACAAGGGTTGCCCGTTTTATCAGACAGTTTTCCAGGAAAAAAGGAAGCCGTACAGGCGGGTAAATTTAAATATTGCTGCCATGGGTACAACCAAGCAACTGCAAAATCTCCGCGTCCAGAAATGGGTGGCGGCACTTTCCGTACTGATTCTGGTAGTGAAATTTGTGGCGTATTATTCCACCCATTCCATTTCCATCCTTACCGATGCCCTGGAGAGTATAGTAAATGTGGCGGCTGGTTTTATCGGGTTATACAGCCTGTATGTAGCCGCCAAACCCCGGGATGAAGATCATCCCTATGGCCACGGGAAAGCAGAATTTTTATCAGCCGCAATTGAAGGTACCCTGATCGGAAGTGCCGGTGCTATTATACTTTACAAAGCCATTCAGAGTTTTATTGAGCCGGTGGCCATCCATCAGCTGGATACCGGTATCTGGCTGGTGGCGGCGGCAGCGGCAGCTAATTTTATCATTGGTTTTTTCTGTCTCCGCATTGGCAAAAAAAATCAGTCACTGGCCCTTATTGCCAGCGGCCGTCATCTGCAGAGTGATACGGTTTCCACCCTGGGTATTATTGTAGGACTG
>Ga0209480_10000567_pt1 | contig 30155 bp, 16 predicted proteins | sample JI61114C2DNA_FD_187501 | JGI IMG/M metagenome (GOLD analysis project Ga0209480, IMG submission 187501) | Wastewater effluent complex algal communities from Wisconsin, to seasonally profile nutrient transformation and Carbon sequestration -... | ecosystem: Engineered > WWTP > Effluent > Algae... | reverse complement strand
CTTACCTTCTACTCCTACTTCGCGAGCAACTGTGGTGACTTGATCGGCAAAAGTGGCCAGGGTGTCGATCATCTCATTGATAGTGTCAGACAGTGCCGCAATCTCACCCTTAGCTTTCAATACCAGTTTGCTTTTAAGATCACCGTTAGCCACTGCAGTTACTACCGCAGCAATTCCGCGCACTTGTCCGGTCAGATTGCCGGCCATAGAATTAACGTTCTCAGTCAAGTCTTTCCAGATACCATCAATACCGCTTACCTGCGCTTGTCCTCCTAGCTTTCCTTCGGTACCAACTTCACGGGCCACCCGAGTCACTTCTGAGGCAAAGGAACTGAGCTGATCCACCATTGTATTAATGGTATTTTTCAGTTCTAAAATTTCGCCATTTGCATCTACTGTGATTTTCTTGCTCAGATCGCCATTAGCAACAGCAGTGGTCACTTCGGCAATGTTTCGCACCTGGTCAGTCAAATTGCCAGCCATCGAATTAACGTTGTCTGTCAAATCTTTCCACGTACCCGCTACACCTTTTACTTTGGCTTGACCACCCAGCTTTCCGTCTGTACCAACCTCACGAGCCACCCGTGTCACTTCTGAAGCAAAAGAGCTGAGCTGATCAACCATCGTATTGATAGTATTTTTCAGCTCTAAAATTTCACCTTTTACATCTACTGTAATTTTCTTTGATAAGTCACCAGTAGCTACAGCAGTAGTAACTTCAGCAATATTTCGCACCTGGGCGGTGAGATTACCTGCCATCGAATTAACGTTTTCAGTCAAGTCTTTCCAGGTACCAGAGACACCACTTACTTGTGCCTGCCCACCGAGCTTGCCTTCTGTACCTACTTCTTTAGCCACTCTAGTTACTTCAGAAGCAAAAGAACCAAGCTGCTCAACCATGGTATTGATAGTCTTGGCTGTTCGTAAAAACTCACCCTTGAGTGGACTTCCCTCGATTTCTAGAGACATACTTTGGCTCAGGTCGCCTTTGGCGACAGAGCCTATCACTCGGGCCACTTCAGTGGTAGGCCTGACCAGATCACCTACCAAAGTATTGACAGCGCCAATGGCCTCAGCCCAACAACCAGCGGCATCGCCCAGACGTGCCCGGTGTGAAATTTCACCTTCTCGCCCAACGATGTTACCGATGCGCTGCAGTTCATTGAGAAGTCGCTCGTTCAACTCGGCCAGATCATTGAAGGCAGCAGAGACTTCGCCACTGAGACCAGTGGCATCAAGAGGCATGCGCACAGAGAAATCACCACGCTTCATGCCACGCAGCACCTTCAGCAGTGGCCGAGCATCAACGAGAAAGGCATTATCGGGCTCTGTGGACATGGCTAACATCTCCTTGATGCTTCGTATTCGGTTGTGGCGATCTCTTATAGCCAAAAGAAGTCAGTATAAACGGCTGCCAGCCGTTGCAGAAAGCGATGAACAAAAGCGATGACCAAGAGTTCAGGCAAAAGTTCCCGTTTCACAAATAGCGCCAATAAACTTTTATTAACAGCCAGAGCTGTTGCCAGTACTGCAGGCAATAAAAAAGGAACTTCCCTTGACATGGCCAGTCATAGACACAGAGCAACAGGAGGACTAGTCATGAACGTTGTCTCTTTCAAAGGCCCTGGCAGTGATGGTGGAATCTCAACAGCACTGGAACACCTGTATAAATCTGGTGGACGCAATCAATCTTGGTGGTATCTAGCCCAAGACCAGATCCGATGTCAAACCAGAAGTGCAGTTCGCCACATTCCCAGTGAAAATATTCCAGCGCAGATTGGTGATGCCCACTATCAATTTTGCCATTCATTCATCTGGTCGATCATGCACTCTCTGCCCGAGCAAGCCTGCTATAAGGAAGAAGACTTCTTCTTGTATAAACGTCTCAATGCCATTTTTGCCAGCCAAATAGAGCGGCTTCAAAGTCATGACGCCTACTTCGTTCAGAACTATGAGCTAGCGCTCGTACCCAAACTTTTAAAGCGCTCCGGTCGACAGTCAGTTATCTTCTGGCCCACACCCTGGCCTAAATCAATACCAGCACAATACTCTGCGCCAATTCTAGAGATAGCTGAATCACTATTGGCGGCAAAAGTAATTGCTTTCAATACAAAAGAAGATGCCTCCAACTTCAATAATTTCATCAACCAACAACTGCCTTACATTGAAAGTTCACGTTCATTTGGTGGCGTTGCCGAAGTAATAGTGGCGCCCATGGGCATTGACATTGAATACTGGAAAAAACAGAGCCAGACACTGGCAGGCCAGCAGCCTTCGATTGATTTGCCAACCGGTCCCTATGTTCTATCTATAGACCGCGGGGAGCAAAGCTCCGGCGCAGAACTAAGACTCAAAGCAATTGACTTGCTGTTCACACGCTATCCTCAACTAAAAGAACAGCTCACATTTGTGCAGACATGCGGGCACACCAGTCCGGGAATCAAAGCCAATGACTCTTACTGGAAAGACTGTCAGGAGGCCAGTGCTGCCATCAACTCAAAGCACGCCACAACAAACTGGAAGCCGCTAGTCTCGCTGTCTCAGACACTTAGCACACTAGACTTGACGGCCTTATACAGTCAGGCAGCCGTGATGTTGGTTACAGCTGGGCATGATGGCCTCAATCTATCGGCCAAAGAATTCATTGCCTGTCAGACACCAGAAAGTCCAGGAATGCTAGTGCTATCAGATCAATCGAGTGTCGCTGAAGATGAAGGGTTCGCCAGAGCAGCTATTACCTTTAAAGCTACTGAGCAAGACGAGGTCGAAGCTATACTAGATGCCACTCTACGCGGTCTGCGCCTATCGACCTCGGAAAAACAAAGACGAGTGAAAATACTTGCTGAGCAATTGCAAAAGAACAATTTGCAGCAATGGTGCAATCAATTCAGCGCAGTACTCAATAACGGTGACGATTTAGCTGCCGCAATTTAGAGAACTGCTACAGAAATCTAGAGTGAGAGAAAATACTGGAACCAATCAAAGAAAACCAGGTCTTCATTTCCGTATTAAGTAGACAACAGTCGACAATAACCAAATTACAAGAGGAAATGACTCATGCATTACAGTTTAAATCAATCACAGTTAGGCAAACTGTTCTTGGCCCTGGCACTAATTTCGTTGACCACAACTGCTTGCAGTCAGCAATCCGAGCAACTGTCTGATCGTGAAAAAGACATCGACAAGCAAAAAGAAGTACAAATCAAAGTGGTAGAGAGAACCACAGATGAACTAAAAGAGTCTGTAGAGCGTCAAAAAGAACAGAATCTACAAGCTATTGAAGCGAACAAGAAGCAGCTCGATATTGAGAAAGCCAATCTCGATGCCCAGGGTAAAGAAGTAAAAGAAAGCACTTCCTTTGCCAAAGACAACCTTGAAAAGCAAGCTGAAGAATCAAAAAAGATCGTTGCTCGCAATGCCCAGGTTGCCAAAGACGAACTGAAAGATATGGTTCGTGCTAATTCAAGCAACAAATAGAAATCCAAAAAATCCAAATAGATTCAGCCAAAGCAGAAAGCTCTGAGCTTGCTTCTAAAATAATCAAGAAATGTAGTTTCCATGGAAACTACTTTTCTTGTATCTAATTCAATTTTAGTTAGAAGCTACTTTTGGCGGACTAAGCGACTGCAACAAGGCCGAGACAAGGCCCACCTGATTCACCTCAGCAAACGTTTTGCTCTTAACAATATCGTGGGCTGCTCTATGGCTTACCAGACATTCATCTAGTTCTTGTAGATACTTGGTTGCCTTGGCATCAGAACCAACCTGCAGAAATGTAATTGCCAACTGATCAGCGTCATTCATCTGCTTAGTGGCATCAATAATGGTTTCCTTGAGCGCCATAGGTCGGTCTGGCAAGCCGTCAGTAATCATGGCGATAAGCAAGGGCCGCTGTCTATCTCCAGGGGCAAGAGCCTTTCGAGCAGCAAAGTATTGAGCAAGCTGTGACTTGATTGCTTTAGTCATGTCAGTATTGCCGCTGGGCTTATTACTTGCGAAAAAGCCAGCGACACTGCCCCATTCGACATCTGGATAGACCTTGAAATTGTCACTAAAGGCAACCATTCTAAGATGGTTACCCAATGGCACATGCAACACATCTCTCAAAACTTTGGTCTGTGCCTGGCACCACTGCCAACGGCTTTGACCAGCGCAATCGGTAATCGCCATCGAATGAGAAGCATCAATAAAAACAATGACATCGTAAGTCTTCAAATTCTCCAGCTGTAGTCTATCTAGAGCTGGTTCTATTGTGGGCTGTGGAGCAGGCACAGTAATGGAGAAAGCATCACCGGCAAGTGGCAGCAGAGCAAGACTGGCGCTCAGACACAAAGAAGCAATAGCCATAAGTTTGAAATTGCGCGCACTGTTACTAAGCATAGCCTTTCCTCGAACGTTACCGAGGACACCGACGCCAGCCTTGGCAGCTAGTTCCAATTGATTTTATTTTCTTGTTTCATCACAGCTGAATTGATGCGCGGTCTGGCGAGCCAAACGCCACAAGGCTATTTTAAAATGGGCTGTAACAATGCGATGGAAGCCACAGGCGCGCATTTCTCTATAGGCTTCTAGCAAAGACCAATCGTGGCGAAGAATTCGATACATAGCCACCATCACACCAGTGCGATCGGCGCCATGAAAACAATGAATGAACACCGGATGATTAGCTTGATCATCGACTATCTCAAGCAACTGCCTAACATGATCATGGTTGGGTAAAGTCCAGTAATTGAGCGGAATACTGACAAAACGCATGCCCAAACCCTCGACTATGCGTCTTTCGGATTCAACCCTTCTTTTACGCCAGCGCAGACTAACAACTGTTTTGACAGCCAATTCACTCAAAGCAACAAAACCCTTTTCATTGGGCTGCCCACCACGATACAAGCGTGGCGATACTTGATGAAAGTTACTAATTGGCATAGATCGATTCGGTTCAGTCATTTTTACAAGTAACAAAAATATCTAGGTCATCTGGCGGCGAAAACGGTTGGCACTAATCCACAATAGCAGAGAAGCAAAGACAACGAGTAGAGCTAGATCAACCCACAGCATTTCAAAAGTAGCCCCTTTAAGAATGACCCCGCGAGCAATAATAGTGTAATAGCGCAAAGGGTCGAACATGGCAAGCACCTGCATAGCAGCAGGCATGGTATCAAAAGGCACGACCGTTCCTGACAATAGAATCATAGGAATATTGATGAAGAACGACGCCAGTTGGGCCTGCCTTTGGCTGCTGCAAAGCGAGCCGAGCAGCATGCCAAAACCAATGCCGACAAAAGCGTATAAAGCGGAAGCAATAAGAAACAGCAAGAAACTCCCCCTGAACGGCAAGGCAAAAATTAAGTGAGCCGCCCCGATAGCTAGACAAACATCAGCCAACAAAAAGGCTACAAGAGGAATAATCTTGGCTAAAAGAATCTCCCAGGGCTCCGCTGGGGTCATAAGCAACTGCTCGATAGTGCCATTCTCGCGTTCTTTTAGAATGGTGGCAGAAGCCACCAGGGTAGCTGTCAATGTCAGCGCAGCCCCCAAAACTCCCGGAACGAAATACCAACTACTAAGCTGAGCTGGATTGTAGAGAATATTCATTTTAGCTTCGATAACACTATCAACATTACCCAAAACCACTTTGTTGGGATTGTCTCGAGCCAGACCATTGGGCTCAAAGCGACTGATTGTCTGCAGCAGAAAGCTGCTAGCTACGCCAGCACTATAGGCATCAGCCCCATCTACAAGCACCTGCACTTGAGCCGGAACACCTTGCTTCAAGTCACTAACAAATCGAGCAGGAATCACAAGCCCAACGGCTAGCTTACCTCTCTCAAGAGCACTTGATAGCTCTTCTTCACTACCTACAACCTTGGCTTTCTCAAAAACTTTGCCCGTCAATAGACTAGCGATCAGCTCTCGGCTGGGGGCAGAATTAGAATGGTCGACAGTGCCAAAAGATAGATTGCGCACCTGGGGATCAAGAGAACCACCTAAAATCAAGAGCTGGATCACCGGAGGAAAAATCATCAGGAAGAGCAAATATTTGTTGCGCAAGATCTCTCTAAACTCTTTGGTAAGAAGTGCCCAGAGTCGACTGCTCAAGAGGTAATCAAAAATATTTTTGGCCATTTAGCTCCTAATTACCTAGTCTTTCAATTGCATGTTGCGCAAGCTAAACCAGCTGCCGCAAAGATAGACCAAGCAGAAAACAATCAAAATTAGAGGAACACTCCAGACTGCGGCCCAACCGCTACCGCGCACAAAAACGTCGCGACAAAGCTCTATAAAAAAGCGAGCCGGTACTAAAAAAGTAAATAGGCTGAGAGGAAAAGGAATATTGTAAATTGGATAGACAAATCCAGAAAGCAATAAACAAGGGAAGAAACCAGCAGTAGAAGTAGCTTGCACAGCCACTGTTTGCGAACTAGAAAGAGTACCAAGCATCAGACCAAAAAGCACAGCCGCGAAAACATATAATGGCAGCGAGACTAATAGCGGTGTTGGATCACTGGTGATTTTGACAGCAAACAATATCCAGCCCAGAGCAATAACGAGAAGAGAAAGCACCATCCCCACAGCAAAATAAACCAGGGCCTTGCCCAGCAAAAACTCAAGGGGAGAAATTGTTGAGGCATAAACGCGAATAATCGTCTCTTGCTCTTTCTCCCGCGAAGCCGCTACGGCCGAAAGCAGGGCAGGATACATCCAGAGAATAATACCGATGGCACCAGGAACAATAAAGAGCGGCTCCAATCGACCAGGATTAAACCACACCCTGAGCTGAGGAGAGACAACCCGAATATTACCGGTAGGGGCAGCGGTTTTGGCAGCCTTAACGGCCGCAACAAAATAGATATTGGCGGCCTTGATGCTATTCAATACAATTTGGGTGTTGGCAATATCAGTGCCGTCTATTAGAACCTCAAGACTAGATTGCTCTTTGCGAAATACATGCTCGGTAAAACCGGCCGGCACTATGATAGCTACTTTCGCCAGGCCTCTATCGATGGCATCACGGGGAGATTTCGCTTGCTTGGCGTCGGCACGTACAAGAATATTGGTGGCATAAAGGCGATTAATATACTCACGGCTAAATGAGGTCTGATCGTTATCTTGAACGACCATTGCAATGTTCTTCGACTCTAAGCGTATGCCGTAGCCAAACAAAAGTAGTGAAAACAAAGGCAAAAGGAAGGCCAAAGCTAAACTGAACCTATCTCGCTGAAACTCTTGCCATTCCTTTAGAGCCTGTACAAGAATACGATTCGGACCGCTCATATCACCCCCATCCCTTTTCGGGCGGCGGTTTGCACTTTAGCAATAAAAGCATCTTCAAGAGAAAACTTAATCGCTCTGAGCTCAACTGCAGCCAAACCAGAAGAGGTAAGAAGAGCCTTAACCTTTGGCAAATCAGCTTGAGAATCATCAAGCAAGACATGCAAAGCTTTACCGAAAATCGAAATACGCCAGGGCTCAAGCTCGGTTGCTAAAGCGGCAAAGGCCTTTTGCGTTTGGCTGGCATGGGCGCAGACTAGTTCAAAGAGTTCGCCGTCGTGCTGCAACTTAATTGCCGTAGGGGTTCCTTCAGTGACCATTTTGCTAGCCGAAACAAAGCACAGGCGGTTGCAATACTCGGCTTCATCAAGATAGTGAGTAGTAACTAAAACAGCCGCACCACGCCTAGCGAAATCACGAATGGAGCGCCAGATTTGCCGCCGTGCTAGGGGGTCTACTCCTGCCGTTGGTTCATCTAAAAAAATCACTTGCGGATCATGCATAACCGCTGCACCAAAAGCGATTCGCTGTTTCCAGCCCAGAGGTAAGCTGCCCACTAGACTAGTAGCCATGTGCGCCAGGCCACAAGTAGTAAGAGCCCAATCAAGCTGCTGCTTACGCCGAGCCCTAGGCAGCTCATAAATAGCAGAATAAAACTCTAGATTCTCCGCTACAGTAAGACCATCATACAGAGTAAACTTCTGGCTCATATAACCAATTTTGCGCCGCAGTTCTCGACTGCGCAAGCTGCCACTCTCGCCAGCAAGACTGACTTGACCTGAGGTCGGTGCCAGTAAGCCACAGAGCATCTTAATAGTGGTGGTCTTGCCGGCACCATTAGCGCCAAGTAAACCGTAGATTTCACCATATTTAATATCAAGGCTGAGGTCATCGACCGCAGTAAAGTCACCATAACGCTTGACCAGATTAGTGGCACGAATAGCCGAAGTAGCGGCACTATTTGAATTTGAATTGACAGGAGGAAATGCTGGTGGTACAAGCTCTTTCAGCCCTAGTGCGCGCAAGCGCATAACAAAGACATTTTCCATGGTCGGAGTGCTTTCGTGACAATTCAGTTGACCTGCACCGCTAGCACTCTCGATTTGATTAAGTGCAGCGGGGCCATCCTTCACCAAAACTTCGATATGATCGCCAAATGGATAGATATCAACAATATTGTCTGATAGAGCAATTTTTTCGCTCAATGCGCTAATTTGCGTACCGTTATTCTGATCGATGGCCACACTCTTGATTGTTATTTCCAAACGCCTCAGGGCTAAAGAGTCTTGCAATTCTTCTGGTGAGCCGCTCTGGTGAATCTTGCCCTGATACATCAAAGCAATACGGCTACAGCGCTCCGCTTCATCTAAAAAGGGCGTGGCAATAATAGTAGTGACACCTTCTTCGGCCAATGCCACTAAGGTTTGCCAGAGTTCTCGTCGGGCAATGGGATCAAGGCCGGTGGTTGGCTCGTCAAGCAGAATAAGTTTTGGCTGTGAAACCAGAGCGCAACACAAAGCCAAATTTTGCCTCATGCCACCAGATAGTTTAGAAGTAAGACGACTACCAAATTGAGCCAGCCCCATACGTTCAAGATGCTTCTGGCGCAACTTCTGAAAGACATCATCAGCCACGCGGTGTAAACCAGCTTCATAAGCCAGACTCTCATCTACTGTCAGTTCTGGATAGAGAGCACAATTCTGCGGTACAAAACCCACCAGCGCGCGGGCGGCACTGGCACTTTTACCAAAGACCTGAGCCTCACCGGCACTGGCTTTAAGCACCCCTGCCAAAATCTTCAAGGCGGTAGACTTACCAGCACCATCAGGGCCCACTAGACCAAAGAGATCGCCGCGCCCCACTTCAAGATCAAGACCGTCAAGAGCTTTGACGCCTTTGTAGTTTTTGCACAATTGCCGGGCGCTAACAACAACTTCACTCATCTACTTGCCCGCGCTTGCTGTTGAAAGAACCTCAGCTTCAGCCGCCATGCCAGCCTTAGCACGGCTATCAATGTTATCGATAGCCAATTTCATGCCAAACACTTGACGCACCCGATCATCCTTGAAATAAATATTCTCAGGGGTAAAAGAAGGGGTACTATCGATGGCGGCAATATGAGCAGGAAGCTTCAAATCAAGAGTATTAGGCGAATCAAGAGAAACGGTGGCTTTGTCTCCAATCTTGATACGACTAATCTTCCCTTCCGGAATATAGCCTTTCATAAATATAGACTTGCCATCACTAAGAGTTAGCATCACTTGGCCCGCAGCTACAAGCTCTCCGGGCTGAACACTGCGCAGTGAGACAACTCCATCAATGGGGCTTTTGATATTAAAGTACGAAATCTTAGAAGTTGCTTCAGCCTTATAAGCCTGCGCCCGAGCTAGGCCAGCTTGGGCCTGCTGCAACATAAACTGTGCTTCGATCATCTCTCTGCGCAAGGCCTGGGCAATTTCAGCTTTCTTCTTCTTGCTAGTAAACATTTTGGCGAAGAAACCCTTGCCTTTAGCCCTTGCTACTGCAATCTTTTGCTGCGCTGCAGCTACTTGCCCCCGAGCAATGGCCTGACCATTCTTAGCCACAGCAATAGCCGAGCCCGATGCCACCAGCTTGCTTTGCAGTGCTTGATCATCAAGAGTCAAAATCAACTGACCCTTGTGCACAGTATCACCTTCATTCACTGCTACCGATTGAACCCGTGTAGCAGTGGGAGAGGCAATATAGGTCTCTGGTACTTCAATTCGGCCGCTAATTAATATGCGGCGATCGGCGGCCTGCTCTTTCAAACTGTCATATACAAGGTACGCCAGAATGCCGACCAAACTGGCCACCACTATGGCAATCACAACACTCTTATTCTTTCTTGCGGGCTGAACGACAACGGTATGTTCTTGCTTCAGTTCAGTGGGCTTACTAGTCATTTTTGAGGTTCTCATTGTTATTGCGCATAACCGCAGTATTTGCGCTCCGACAGCGACGGCCTTAAGGCCAAAGAGTTCCAGGCCATAAAAATTGCCACTGAAAACTTCAAATAATTTCTTTTCTGGAACTTTATTAACAAAAACACGACTACTCAGAGGACTTCAGAGCTCTTACAATTTCGGTACTCCAAGCTATGCCCAAACAAATTTTACTGGTCTATAATCCCAGCGCCCGCTCCCAAACCCATGCAGAAGAATGGCTTGGACACTTCGTTTCTGAGCTAACAAAAGATGGTGAATATTTAGTCACTCTCTATCCCACCACTCCCGAGACTACGGCCCATCATCTGGTGCCCTTACTAAGGCCGCCCCTCGACCTCGTCATCGCAGCTGGCGGAGACGGTACCATTCGCTTCGCCCTGGCCGCCTTGGCCGAAGCAAAGTCAGATATTCCAGCGGCCTTAATGCCGCTGGGCACCGGTAATGTGCTTGCTCGCAATCTCGGTATTGTCGCCGAGAAGTTCTTTGCAGATCCGCTCGAGAATGCACTCGATGTTATTAACAACGGTGTTCCTATGCGAATCGACATGGGCATGATGAACGGTGAATTCTTCGCTGGGATGGCAGGCGCTGGACCACTGTCAGATGCCTTTGTCTTTCCCGCTCGTCAGCTGAAAACAAAATTTAAAATGCTCGCCTATGTCACCGCCATGATCAATACCATGGCAGAAAGGCCAGTTGTATTTAAAATCACCACTGGTGGAAAATCATTTTGCGTTAAAGCCTCAGGCGTATTTGTTGCCAATGTAGAAGACTTGGGCCTAGGCAAGACTTCTGACCCCAATATTTTGCAAGACGGATTTTTAGAACTACACGTGCTTGACCCATCAAAGTTTAGTGACTATATACAAATTGGCTTTCGCTTTGTCGGGGGCTACATAAATAGTACTAAACCGCACTATGTTCTCAAAGTAAAAGAAGCAATGATCGAAGTGATACCGAGGCGTGGCCTACGTTCGGCCTTCCAAACCATTGCCCAACGTGTACGCCGAACTTTGACCAACACTAAAGGTAACTACAGAAGCGATAGAGTAACGGCCATGATTGACGGAGAAGAAGCCGGCGGCATGCCTATGCGCATTACAGTCATACCGCATGCCGTCAATATCTTGGTACCGGCCAATACCTTTACTGCCATCACTGCCATCACGGCCCTCACTGAAGACACAGCAAACAGCCAAATAGGAAGCAAGGTCTAAATAGAAGTCTAAAAAGCAATCTCCACAGTAAAGCCCACGGGCTTTACAGAACTGGTTAAAATCGCTTTAGAAAGGAACAAAATTGCCCATCTCAGGTCAAACTATCATCCTGTGGAGAGATGTCATCATGCTCTGGTCACCAGAGTATCTGAAGACAAAGAGGTTTTTATGTTCAAACGCTATCAGAATCTAGCTTTAGGCCTAATAGTCAGTTGCCACATCATTACCCAGCCAATGCCTGGTCAACCCAGCCCGACTCCAGCGCCTCCCGGCAATGAGCCCCATGGCCATGGAAGAATCCCAGATCAGCCAAAAGGCGACGACATTAAGCCGCCCATGCCGAAAATTCCGGAGCTTAAGCCCGTTCCGCCACCCCTTCCAGAACCATTGAAGAATATCTAAATAGAAAAGGCGCAGAATTCACAATAGCGAATCTGCGCCTTTTTCTTTCTCATAATCTAGAAATTACTCTAGTTTACTTTGATACCAATTCTTGAACGCTTGGCGTTGATGTCGGCAATGTTGCGGTCCATGCTAGTTTGGACTTTGTCGAGCTTCACCACGATTCTCTTCGAATTTGAGTCTTTCAATTTCCCATTGCGGGTGTACTTGGTCTGCAAGGACGAAACTTCATTCAACTGTGACTTCAAACGAGCGACGTTATCGTTGGAGAGCCGGCCAGCAGCATACTCATCATCAACTCGGCGTTGCATTCTCATATTGCGAGCAGTAAGTTCATCGAGAATGACCAGATTGCCAGAGCTCGTGACAAAGCGTGAACCAATTAAAGGAGTAACAGTCACACCGCGCATATAAGGAACCACTCGGTCACCTAAAGCATTCAGTCTATTAGCCAACGATAAAGCTTCTTCGTAATTGAGAGGCCGGCCAGAAGAGCGGTAAGCTGATTCTTGCGCAGCAATACTGGCCAGTTCTTCTCGCAGAGCAACGGCAGTAACATCGCCAAAATTATTAGCAGAACGACCACTAACAATCATGCGCTCTAGCTCTGCCCGGCGAGAATCAATTGAAACCACCAAACTATCGTAAGCAGGAGCATTAGTTAGAGCAATTACTCTGCCACCACCATCGAAAGTAGCGACAACACGGTTTGAGGTGTTATCGACTACAACAAAGCCTGGAGATACAGAGGAGCCGACTAAACCGCGTAAAGGATCATAGACACCTTTCATCACACCAGTTACTGGGTCAATTACTACATAATTGCCACCAGGGCTGAGAGTGACTAGAGGCACGCTCAAGCCATCACTGGTTACAGTAGTGGTCCTCACTGTAGTGATCTCGTCAGCTCCACTTGGTAGAGACAAACTACCAGCCAGAAAGGCAGCAGCCAACAATACATTTACACTTACTCTCAAGCTTATCATTCTCTTATTCCTTTTGTTATTGATGTTGGCTAAACTCGAGCGCCACGGCCAGTGACTATATTGAAGATGAAAACTGCCACAGCCAGTACAAGTAGCGTGTGAACAAAATCGCCACCGATGTGTGACACCAGTCCAACGATCCAGAAAAATACCAATAACGAAATCAGTGTATAAATCATTTTCTTGCTCCAGTAAGGGCTGTCGTCCGCCGATAACAATTACATGTTTCTATTTGCCAACGTGCTTACCTAAGACTGACGAATAGACAGATGGTTCCATTCTTATAAAAGTATCTCTAAAAAGGATGGCAACCCTAGTGCCCGGCTCTTCTCTGCACAATCAAATCAACGAAATGCTCCTTACGATCTTCTAGCAACTGCAGCACCTCGCCACAATCATTGCCGTCCAAAATAATGGTGAGCGGCTTTTCAGCCTGGTCAACTTGCTTGCAAGTAATGTGGAATACAGTCTCTCTAAAGCGATAGTGCAACTTATAAGACTGCCATTCGTTGGGTAAGCACGGCGCAAAATAAAGTTTGTCGACCTCTAAGCGAATACCAAGCAGCGACTCAGTCAGTAAGCGATAGAACCATCCCGCCGAACCCGTATACCAGCTCCAACCGCCTCTGCCAATATGAGGGGCAACAGCATAGACATCGGCCGAGACAACATAAGGTTCAACTTTATAAACTGCTACTTTCTCTGGGGAATTGGCATGATTAACAGGATTAATCATATTAGTCAGCTCCCAGGCCAGGCGATTATCACCAAGCTTAGCAAAAGCCATAGCAGCCCAAATAGCGCTATGGGTGTATTGCCCGCCGTTTTCGCGCACTCCAGGAACATACCCTTTGATATAACCCGGATTAAGTTCGCCCTTGTCAAAAGGTGGATCGAGAAGCTGAATCAAAGAATAATCACGCTTGACTAAGCGTTTGTTGAGCGACCCCATGGCCTGATTGCAACGCCCAGCATCGCCACCACCCGACAAGACAGACCAACTTTGGGCAATCGAATCAATTTGGCACTCGGCCCCAGTGGAAGTACCAAGGGGTGTGCCGTCATCAAAGTAAGCACGACGGTACCATTCACCGTCCCAGGCGCTGGCGGCAACACTTTCTTTTAACAGCTTTGCTTGCTCTGTACACATTTCAACCACAGCCGTATCACCACGCTGAGCAGCCAGTTTGGCAAAATCATTCAAGACTTCAAAGAAGAAGAACGCTAACCAGACGCTCTCGCCTTTACCTTTTTCTCCCACAAGATTCATGCCGTCGTTCCAATCACCAGCACCAATCAGGGGCAATCCGTGTACACCGAAGCGCAAGCCGTGCTGAATAGCGCGCAAGCAATGCTCGTACAAACTAGCGCGTTGATCCGACTGCGCTGGTAAATCATAGTATGACTCTTCATCTTCGTTAACTAGTCGCCCAGTCAGAAATGACACTTGTTCATCTAAAATACCGGTATCACCAGTGGTAGTGACATAACGATAGGTAGCCAGAGGTAACCAGAGATAATCGTCAGAACAATGAGTGCGCACACCCCGTCCACTTGGAGGATGCCACCAGTGCTGGACATCTCCTTCAACAAATTGCCGTGAGGCATTCTTCAAGAGCTGATCGCGCAAAATCATAGGCTCGCAATGAACCAAAGCCATGCAATCTTGCAACTGATCTCTAAAGCCAAAAGCACCACCAGATTGATAGTAGCCGGTACGCCCCCAGATACGGCAGCCGATTGTCTGATATATCAACCAACCATTGACGAGCATGTTTACAGACGCATCAGGAGTCTCAATGTTGACAGCACCAAGTGTGTGCTTCCAGTAGTGACAAATACCTTCGTAGGCATCTCTTTTGGCAGCCAAGCCACGGAAACGATTGATAATGCCCCGGGCATGATTGATATCATTGCCGACGCCAAGGCGGAAAATAATCTCTCTCTCTTCACCATCTTGCAATTCGAAGGGAACTTGAATGGCAGCACAGGGGTCAAGACCAGGCCCAAATTTACCGGAGAGCCTCAGGCGCTTCATTGCCGCAGGGCTAGTGAGACTGCCATTGCGACCAATAAACTCCGTACGATCACCTGTTAAGGTTCGCGTCGTATCGCTGACATCAAAGAAAGCAACGCGACCAGCAAACTCAGTATTGTAAGCATTGCGAGCCAAAAGCGCTCCGGTTTTGCCATCAAGCTCAGTGGCAACGTGCATAGCGGTCTTAGACTTCAAATCACCCAAAACCCACTCAATATATCCAGTGGCCGAAAGCTTTCTTGCTCTACCCGAGCGGTTCTTTACTTTTAGGACAGAAAATTTGATGTTCTCATCGGCAGCGACAAAAACTAAGAGCTCAGATTCAATTCCTGACTCAGTATGCTCAAATACACTATAGCCAAAGCCATGACGACTGGTATAAGGTGTGGCACCGCGCGCTGGTAGCGGTGATGGCGACCAGAAATTAGCAGTCTCTTCATCTCTTAAATAGAAAGCCTCACCGCTAGCGTCAGTGATCGGATCGTTCTGCCAGGGGGTCAGTCTAAATTCATGAGCGTTCTCTGCCCAGGTGTATACAGATCCGCTTTCAGAAACCACTGTGCCAAAGTGACGATTGGCAAGGACATTACACCAGGGTGCAGGAGTGAGCTGGTTACTATCCGTAGCAATAACATATTCACGACCATCAGAAGTAAAGCCACCAAGCCCATTGACTAAAATCAAGTCAGAGCGCAACGAAGGGCTAACCTTAGCAATCTCTGGTTTAAAAATACGAGTAGCAACTAATCGAGCCGGACGTTTTTCTCGCAGTCCGTGACCGGCAACTTGCTCAGAAAGAGTGCCTTTGCTATCAGTAATAATGACGCGAGCTACAGCCTGGAAGAGTACGCGATCTTCTGCTGAAATCTGCTCAGCCGGTCGAACGAATATGCCCCCTGGACCTTCACCCAGGTGAGATTCAATACCTGAGGCAATAATACCGAGAATCTCTTCTTGCAAAACTTGACGATAACCGGCCTGGTCTTCATTCCAAATAACAAGGTCGCAAACCAAGCCTTTGAGGCGCCAATAAGCATGAGCTTGAACCAGCTGCCGCACCAAACCACTATTGGCTTGTTCTTTGATTTGCAGCAATACCACAGGAACATCGCCAGATACAGAATAACCCCAGAGACCAGACTGACCGCGAGTATTCTTGACCAAAACATCAGGGTCAGCTCTAAGGCCTCGGTTAGCATAAACAATTGAGCTAGCCAAACGACTATAAAGCTGAGCATCACTCTCAGTGGCATTGAGCTGCCGCAAGACAACCTGACTATGGGTCCAGGCCAAGTTAAAGACACGGGCAGCCAAACCACGATCGCGATACTTATCAACTAAAGCCAGAGCACCTTCTTTGCTTTCATGAATGCCTGTCACTATATTGATTGTGACCGTATCTTCGGCCTCAATGGTAATGCGATGACGGACAGCCACAATGGGATCGAGCACACTGCCCTGAGTGCCTGAAAGCGGTGACAAACGCTTCATTGCCAGGGGATCAGCTACAGTATTACCGCGGCCAATAAAGCGAGCTCGATCGGTCTCATAACTTACTTCCCCAACCTCAGCGCCGTGCACGGCCATTAGATGGAACATCCAGGGGGTGGGCTCATCAACTGAACGTGGTCTTCTATGACAGAGAATAGCTTGTCTTTCTGTATCAATTTCTGTTTGCACAAAGAGGTTACTGAAAGCTGTATGTGCCAGGTCGGCATTGGCATTGGCAATTACCACTTCGGCATAACTGGTTATGTCGATAACACGGCGATTGCGCGAGCGATTAGTCAGTTGAATGCGCCTGATTTCAATATCATCTTCTGGCGATACCACAATTTCGGTATGGGTATCAAGATTGCCGTCACGTCTGCGAAATTCGACTTTAGACTCAGAGAATATTGCCTCGAAACTATCGGGCACTTCAAGAGTTGGTTGATAGGTTGTAGAGAAAAAGTCACCAGTCTCACGATCTCTTATATAGCAAAAACTACCCCAATTATCAGTGGTGACATCCTCACGCCAACGGGTAACAGCTAAGTCTCTCCAGCGCGAATAACCACCGCCGGCATTGCTGACCATGACGTGATACCGACCATTAGAGAGCAGTTGCACTTCAGGAGCTGGGGTATCAGGGCTAGTCAATACCCGAATGGACGATTCACCACTATCAGGGGTGGTGCGCAAATCAGCAATTTCAGAAGTGATCGATTGAACCGGTTTAACTTTAGGCACCCTTTCTTGCAAGAGTAAATCAGAGGCCTGAAAAGATGGATCGGCCAAAAAGCGCTTTTGCATAGGCATGCCCAACAATCTGTAAGCAAGAGAGAGAAGACTCATACCTTCATGGTGCACCATGAAAGAGCGTACCACTACATGATTAGTTCCACGCGGAACCCGCGAAGCGGTATAGTCGATGGCCTCATAAAATCCGTATTTTCCAGTGAAGCCACTGGCGTGCATTTTTAGAAGGTTAGTGACAGCTTCTTCTGGGGCCACCATTAAGGCCATGACGCAAGCATAGGGAGCGATAACTAAATCTTCAACCAGACCGCGCTTGAGACCAAGACCAGGTACACCGAAGGCGCGGTATTGATAATTTAAATTGACATCAACATTGTTATAACCAGATTCAGAAATGCCCCAAGGCACACCACGCTGTTTTCCGTATTCAATTTGTCTGGCAACACAGATACGATAGGTTTGAGCTAACAAGGTATCTTCATAGCTAGGCATTACCAATAGTGGCATAAGATACTCGAACATCGAGCCGCTCCAAGAAAATAGAACAGCTTCTCCGGCCGCTCTGGTTAAGAGCCGACCAAGTGAGAACCAGCTCTCCTTGGGCAATTGTCCCTGAGCAATGGCAACAAAATTACCTAGTCTTGCTTCAGAGGCAAGCAAATCGTAGAAAGATTGGTCGAGTCGATGGTCTTCGACGTTATAACCAATAGATAGCAAATGCCTAGAATTATCATAGAGAAAATCAAAAGGCATCTGGGCCAGCTTACCAATTGAAGAAGCCAAATTCTCAATGGTGACAACTAGCTCTTGCGCCCTAACGCTAGCCTGCCGAATCGACTGTAAGGCTGCCTCTACATAATCACTATCTTCAGCAGTCAAATTGGCCAAGGCTTGCCAGTTGAAGTGATCAACTAAATTATCATAGTCAGCTAATTGTCTTAAACTAGGCACCTGATCTAAAGTTGGATCAACACTAATAATCTTGGCAAAGCCATCCGCTTGAACCCAGGGACTGAGCATGCCGACTTCAAGCAGAGCGGCCTGGCATTGCTGATGCAAAGCATTGGCCCAAATCTCCACTTCTTCGCTTTGATCTATGCCCCCTCGGGGATCGCACATCAGCACAAGGTTCATCAAAATTTTTGAAGCCGAACTCTCCAGCCCCACTAAGTTAGTGACAATTTCAGAGAGGCTACTGGTGTTGGAACGCCGCGCGCCCTCAAGCAACGTTTCGAAGGCATTTACTTGCTGCGCTGACTGACCAAGAGCTTGCTTCAACAAACAACAAGTATCGTATATTGCTTCGAACAAACGCCCAGTAACAACCGGATGCTCCACAAGCCCAATCAGCCCTGGACGCAAAGTAAGCAAATGCCCAGCCAAGTTGCCACTATCTACTGTTGAGACATAGCGGGGATAGAGAGGAGCAAGGGTGATGGTGTCATACCAGTTATAGAAATGACCTTTGTAGCGCTCTAATCGATTTAAAGTTGTGAGAGTTGAGTGAGTGCGCTCAATTAGCTCAGAAGCATGGATGTATCCAAAGTCATAAGCTGCCAAATTTGCCAGTAAGGCCATGCCAATATTAGTCGGAGAAGTGCGGTGGGCAATGCGCTCCACCGGCTCTTCTTGATAATTGTCAGGGGGCAAATGATTATCTTCAGGACCAACCAGAGCTTTGAAATACTGCCAAGTTTTGCGCGCTATCTGTCTTAAAAATAGCTCTTGTTCTTGGCTAAGTTGAGATACTGTCGGCGCAACGGCCTTACTAAAATAAGAAGCAATAGCGGGCGAAACAATCCATAAAAGTAAAATCGGCAAAGCCAGAGGCAAGGTCGATTTTGCATAAAGGGCTAAATAGGCAAGTGTGCTGAATGCCAGAACTTCAGTAGTCCACATCGCCCGAATGAAAGATGACAGAGAGTCATCAGAGCGCGTTTCACCGGCAGTGCGCCACTCAAGCAGGTTCTGGTGACTGACATACATACGCCAGAGAGTGCGCCCTACGGCTGTGAGACTATAAGCCACTTCATATGGCAGACAAGCCAAAGCAAAGAGAACTTGAGCCAAGTGAACCCGGAAAGAATCAAGCACCGTTGATAAATGCTGGCCGACTTCTAGTTCTTCTGGCTTACGTAGAAGCTCAGTAAAACTAGCGAGAATTACCGGCACAAACATCAGGGCCAACGAAAGAGTTAGCCAAAACCAATGAGGGAGAAGTACGGTAAAGGCGAGTAGTAGCATGATCAGCTGACAGGCTGGAACCAAGCTGCGTCTAAGATTATCGAAGATTTTCCACTGCGAGAGCAAACTAAGGGGAGCAGCCCCCTGGTGTTGATCAGCACTTTTAGAAAAAGGAAGAAGCCAGGGCAGGAGCTGCCAATCGCCTCTAATCCAACGGGAGCGACGAGCGACATCGAAGCTATAGCTAGAAGGATACTCTTCATATAGTTGGGCATCACTCAAGAGCCCGGAACGGACATAGCAGCCCTCTAACAGGTCATGACTAAGAATCTGATTCTCACAAAAACGGTCACGCAAGCACTGTTCAAATGTGGCAATCTCATAAATGCCCTTGCCAATGAAAGAACCTTCGTGAAAGAGATCTTGGTAGACATCAGATACGGTGCGAGTATATGGGTCAATACCAACACCAGAGCCGTAAAGTCGAGCATAAGGAGAACGATGGGTCAGGGGAGAAAGGCTGACGTCTACCCGCGGCTGCAAGATGCCATAACCCTCTACCACTCTTTGTTTTACTGGATCAAAGCGAGCGCGATTTAGGGGATGGGCAATAGCGCCGACAAACTGTCTAGCGGCTTCTAAGGGTAGTTGGGTATCGGCGTCAAGAGTAATGACGAAGCGCACATTGGCAAGATTGGCAATATCACCTTCGACCACAGAAAAACTATTCTTGCCACCACTGAGCAGAGCGTTTAGGTCGCCGAGTTTACCGCGCTTGCGCTCGTGACCCATCCAGACACGGTCTTTGGCATTCCACAGGCGAGCCCGATGGAAGAGATAGAAAACATCTTTGCCATCACCATATTTCTGATTTAATTCCTCAACCCGCTTGCGCACCAAAGAGACCATCTGCTCATCGTCTTTCTGCACTTCAACCGGCGAGTCGGTAAAATCGGTAAGCAAAGCGAAATAAACATTGTCATCCTGATTAGCCAGATAGCGAACTTCGAGAGCTTCTACCATGGCTTCAACACCACTGAAGCTAGTTAGCATCGTCGGCACCACCACTATGGTGGAGTCAGCCAGAGGAATGCCTTTGGAATAATCCATTTTAGGAAGCGGATAGGCTTTGGCAAATAAAGTCGAGAGCCAATTGACCAGACTAACAGCAAACTGGCTAACTACAAAAAGCAGCGCTAAGCCAATGCCAAACCATGACCAGAAGGACAAATCAACCTTACTATGATAGCGCCAGATAGCCATAGCAGTGATTGCAACAGTAATGGTGCTAATAGCGCCGAAGTAAACTAATTGGGGATAGCTTTTAGCCGCCCTTCTAATATGATCTAAAAAAGAAAGCTCGACTTCAACAGTCTTCTCTAACTGCGAGAAGCCCTTATCAACTAAATAATAGCCAACATGATTGCGCTCGTCTTGTCCCTCTTGGCGCGCCGCATCCACGGCCAATCGCACAGCTTGACGAGCAACCTCACTTTCTGACAAGTGAGTATTCTTAGCCAACTTTTCCACAACATGGCGGTAGTGGTCACGAGTAGCAAAGTCCATTTTCTTATAAACGGCACTAGGATCATCTCTCAATATCTGTTCGACACTACTATGCTCTTCAACGAAGTCACGCCAATTGAAGGAAGCAAGAGAGCGCAAGCTCGATATAGTATTACTTATTGATACTTGGTCTTGAGCTTGGAGCTGACTTTCAGATTGCACCAATTGCTCTGTAGTCAGTCCAATTTCCGAAAGCCATTGTTCAATCCACGAAAGCGGCAAAGCCAATGCCGGTCCTTGACCTCGCAACAAGCGCGTCAACTCGGAGACAAAAGCGCTGGCTCGGGGCGGTCCAGAACGAGCCATATCGGCTAAGGTTACTACTAAATTTTTCGGATCTCTTTCTGCAATTTCAATCATTTGCTCAGCCCAGCTCTGAGCAAATTCTCGCTCTTCACTATCAATGGCAATACGAGCGGCAACCCTTCTCAAATTTTCGATTAGTGCCATGCGCAACATAATCGGAATAGCCCAGAGTTCACCCAGAGTTAAATGAGTAATAGTTTGATAGGCACTGACCAAACGGCTGAGACTTTCACTATCGAGACGACCATCACCATGAGAAATTGTCTCTAGAGCAATATCATAAACGCGAGGGAAATTGGCATTGACACCACCAAGCAATCTTGGCAGCTGCTTACTGTAACCTTTAGGCAAGTGACTTTTAGCGATACGGATTTGCTCTTCTACCAGGTAGAAGTTATCTAGAAGCCATTCACCAGCAGGACTTACTCTATTGTTTGCCTTAACAGTGGCTGTGAGAATGCGCACCGCATGCAATAAAATTTCTTCGTTTTCAGCCAGTCTAGTAAGTAGGCGGTCACCACTATGCCCAGCAGCAAGAACGTGCTGTCTGGCCAAGGCATAGCCGTGCTGTTCCATCTGACCGGCACTGAACAACTCGGCTCGCAAAGGCGCATCGCCAATTGCTTTTTGCTCAGCTAGATCATGGGTAGGAAGACGCAATGGAACCTCAACAGAAACAGACAACTAGCCTGGCGAAACATAGACCAGGAGATGCCGCAAAAGTTCCAGAAAATTTTAAATTTTGTGCAAAGACTAATTTGTTCACAGAAAGAAACTTTCTATGACTAAACTCAGTCGTTATTGGCACGAAACAATCTAGATGATTGATGAACGGGTTTTCAACTGCAGATTCACTATATCACTTATCACAGTCTATATATGAGAAAGCATACACAAGCAAACCAGTAGCTACCGACGAAATCAATACTGGCACCAAATGCGGTGCGGCAGAACTTGCAGAGAATCTTTGCCTCTCTGCATGGGCAGAAAGAACTGGTTCTTAGACAACCAGTTCTTTTTGCTTTACATAATAGATTAAATCTCTTCGTAATTCTGCCACTGAAGCGTGATATTACCCTTGGCTACCACCCAGGTTCCCCGTACAGTACCCTCAACTTCCCTTCCGGGGGCGACTATGCCAATCCTCACAAATGGCGACCTGTCAGCGGCAAACCAGAATGCGCAAGCGAAAGATGGGGTCAGCACCCTAGAACTATGTGGTGAGACAGTCAAGCATCTACCCGATGCTAGTGTCGCTTTTGCAAAAGAACTCTATGACAAACCTGTAGAAGCAGCTGTCCATATCGGCACAACCCTAGCCACATCGGCAGCAATGGGTGTAGCTCTCGGTTATGTTTTGCCTGGCCGCGGCCCAGCTGCCATGGCCATCGGTGCCGCTTTCACAATGCCAGTGCTAATTCATGGCTACAACCGCGTACAAGAAGCCCATCAAGAGATAGGAAGAGGGGCGACGGTTGAACAAGCCTCCAATAAACTGGCACGAGAAGCAGTTTCAGGAGCCTTTGATCTTGGTCTCAATCTAGTTGGTGGAGTAGGCGGTACCGAATTAGGAGCCCGTCTAGCCAGACAAGAGTCAATCATAGGCAGTCTTGGTCAAACTACCCAGCGACTGATTCTAAAGGGTGAAAACGAAACACTTTTGCAGTTGGCAAAATGGAAAGGGAGCTTCAAGAGTGACCTTGGCGAAACGGCAAAGCCCAAAATAGAGCTCTTTCCCAAGGCCGAAAAAGCACCAGCCAGTGACACTGGAGCGATTCAATCAGTTTTCAAAACCAGTTCCATGGCCCGCCGAGTGGAGCAATATGGCTTCGCCAATGGCAATTTAGAGAGAAGCCTAGACGGCAGCTCCGGTATGCAGATGTACTTTGGCTCTCTTCATGGACATTCACGCTATTCAGACGGCATGGGGCTACCAAAAGACCTCTACGCTAAAGCCGCTGCCGAAGGGCAGCACGTCACCACCATTACCGATCACAATCATGCCGCCTCGAGGGGTGGAATTGGCCCCGGTGATGCCAGAGCAAAAGATCAAACTGGCACACCAATCAATACTGAAAATCCTATCGAATATTCTCAAACATTCGCCGATGCGGCCGCCACCACAGTCGCTGGAAAGCATGTTTCTTTAGTGGGCACAGAAATGGGCACCATCGGTAAAGTAGGCAGTGAACACAAGCACAGCCACGGCATGGTCAATGCTGAATCAGTAGAAAAAGGAGCACATGCAGGCGAGAAATTTGATCTGCACGAAGCAAGACTAGAGTCGAACGAAGCCAACCACTTAGGTGGTGTCAATCATATCAATCTCTTTGAAGTACCAACCTTTTTTGAAGCTGTGCGCGAACCTAAAACCGGTCTGCGCAGCTTTATTATGAGAGCAGTAGGCAAGGAGCCAGAGGTTGTTGTAAAACCACCTGACGTAATTAAGTATAACGACGGTGACTACCGAGCAATGGTCGACCACCTCGACAAAATTAAAGACACCACTGGCAATACCCCCATTGTTCAACTCAATCACCCCCGCTACCTGGCCGATGAGAACCCAACTACACCAGCCTGGAAGCGCGGCCGAGACTATGGACAAAAGTCGTTCAAAAATCAACAAGAATGGCTTGATCGATTTGCCGACAAATATGTGCGCCAGATCGAACTAATAAAAGGTGGTGCCTTAAATCCAAGCCCAGTAGACAAGGTGCCCACTGGTGACCTAGATCCGACCAGCTTCGCGGGATATATTGACAAAAAAGTACATGCCAGCCCTACTTTTGGCCGTGACTTCCACTTTGGTGAGCCAGTGGGAAACCCTGGAGCGACAGGATTTTACGCCAAGGGGCTTGACAAGCCGAGCATTCTAGAAGCCATGCGTGAACGCCGCACAATCGCCACCACCAGTTCAAAAAATCTCAGTGGCCTGCTAACAGCCAACGACCGCTTTCTCATGGGCAGTATCGTTGATCAAAGCGCCGTGCCAAGCCTATCGCTTAAAATGCGCATCGATGGCAATATTGACCCCGCAGCTAACTATGCCGTCAAACTATGGGGTGATACCAAAGTTGGTGACGGCAAACTAGCCGAAGTCTTGCAACAACGAGACATTAGCGGCGCCGACTTGCTAAAGCAATCTCAAACGGTGGCTTTCGACGCCATAACCGGAAAAGTTGGACAAAACTCAGCCTATTATGTTGAAGTGCAGAGAAAAGATCCGCACACGGCAAATTTAGATAGAATGTGGACTGCACCTATCTGGTTAGAACAACTAGCCGGCGGCCACTCATTATTCACTCGCTGGATGACCGGTAGCGGCTCTCAGTTACTGCCTGTGCCAAACCAACAACGGTAGCATCTGTCCTTATGTCAATTCGCCTAAAATGTCGATTCGCTTAAAATGTCCATTCGCTTAAAATGTATCCTTTTGATGCTGCTACCAGTCACGTGCGGCCTAACAAGCATTGTGGCAGCCACCTATGCTCTTAATTGCCTCGAGCATGAATACACCATCCACAAACACTCAGCAGAAAGAGTGCTAAATCTGCTCGCCCTGGAAGAGAAAATTTCCAATTTGGTTCAGGTTTTAAGCAACGACTGGACCAAAGACCAAGAGGCAAGAGAATCTCTATTCAACAACTTGACAGCAGCGATACGGCAAAACCACCAAGACTTGCCAGTAGCTGTGAGCGAAAATCCTCGGCTGGCGCCCCAAGCCAAAGAGATGGACGAACTGTGCAATGGCTTTCTCAAACTAGTAGAGCGAGCACAAACTTTTGCACGCACCCCCAACGACACAGCCACAATGAATCGCCTCAAAATGGACCTTTTCTCCCTGGGACTAACGGCGCGTTCTACCTTTGGCGACACAGAGGAAGCAGAAGACTGGCTGCAAAGCAACTCTATAGCCAATCTCAAACACCAAGAGCAACTCTTTTTGCCATTTTTGTTTTTAGGTAACCTCATGACACTAGCAGCCACAGCCGCTGCCATTCTCATTTTCAACCGTCAACTAATCGAACCTCTACACAAATTGAAAGAGCAGATCGAAGGCGGCAATCTGGCACAGCAAGAGGCACAAAAAGAGGAAGAAGAGCAAGAGAACGAACTGCCAGCAAAGCTTCGGCGACTTGGTTCAAAGGGTGATGAGATATCTCGCCTGAACCAGGAGATTCAGACAGCCCTTGAAGAAATATGTGAACTGAATCAGTCAGAGCTTGCCATTGTGCAGTATTCAGGGGACGTACTTTGTTCGCTCAATACCAACGGCATCTTTACCAGAGTAAACAAATCATGCGAAACGTTTTGGGGTTATCCTGCCGATAGCCTTGTGGGCCAGAGCCTTGAACAAATCATAGCTGAATCTTCGCTGCCCGCCATTCTCAAGATGCTCAATAAAGCAAAAATCGAAGGCGGAGTGCGCTCCTTAGAGTGTCAGCATCTAGACGTTAGTGGCATTGATACATTCTTCTTATGGACTATTCATTGGGTCAAAGAAGAAGGCGAGTTTCTCTGTGTCTGCCACGATATTACCCAAAAGCATCAGCTCCAAAGTTTGCGTGAAAATATTTGCGCCACCTTGAGCCATGATATGCGCACGCCATTGATGTCAATGTCTACTAGTATTGAGCTATTGCTGATGAAGAACAGCGGCGATTCGCCGCGCCAAGTAACGCTGTTAAAAGACAGTAGTCAGCTCGCGCAAAAGCTGACAAAGCTAGTGACCGATGTGCTGGACTGGAAGAAAATTGAATCAGGCAATCTTGGCCTAACCGAGCTAGAGATTGATTGCCTCAAACTTACTACCGAGGTAGCAGAACGCCTGGAGACCCTCTATCCCGTCATCAGTATTGATTTAGTCAATGAGCAGAACTCTAAAATTAGTGGTGACAATAGCCTTCTAGAAAGGGCTTTTCTATCAATCTTTGAATTACTTATATCGAGAGTGGTGCGCAGCCAACAATTAACCATGGTAGTCAAACGCGAAGCCAAGCAAAAGCAAAGCTTCGCCTGCATCAGCGCCTTTTTACCCGATGCCACCAACGACGGAGACTTCTCCAAAGCACCAGCAGAGCAACTGATAGATAGCGACTCAATTATGGCAATGAATCTGCCCATGTCGTTCTATCTGGTAGAAAATATCATTAGAAATCATGGTGGCACTATTGCTGTCATAGTCGATCAGGGCTTCATTCAAAAAGCCACCGTGCGCCTGCCAATTCGAAGCGAGGTGCAACTTTGAAAACCTTCTCGCTGAAAAAAATTGGCATCTTAGTACTGTCAATTCCTTTAATATGCCAACTGATTTTTTCGATTGTGCTCTATGTCAATGTCAGCAATGCTCAAAAAACTGTGCAGACAGAAATCAGCGCCAAGGCCTATACAGTAACAATCCAAAAGCTTGTCACAGCAATGCTTGAGCGCGTACTAGCGATTCGCCTTGAGCGCCGCAGTAATGGTACCAATCTGGTGGCGGAGGCAAGGACAACCAAAAACAGTTTTGACAGTATTGCCAAGCAAATATTTGCCTATGAGAACCTTTCGCCTCAAGCCAAACAACGTTTGAGAACAGTTTTACAAAAGTGGAGCAGCGCCGAAAAGCAACTGCCATTGGTGGCCTTCGATACCAGCAATCCTAAAGAAATAGCCCGACTCGAGGAGTCAATTTCATCAATATTTAGCGAAATCAATTTAGTGGGCAATGAAGTGGCGGCCCAGGGTCACGAAGCATCTGAGAAAAACCTTGCCAGCCTGCGAATGGTAAGAGAATATCTCTACATCGCCCTTTTGATTTCATCTCTCGGTGGCATATTTTTAGCCTGGTTGGTCGGTCAGCTAGCCTATCGACCGATCGCTCATATCCTCGCTAATGCAGCGGCAATGGCTCAAAGTCGAACCTTAAAACCACTGCAATCGGGGCCACCAGAACTAATGGCAATCGATCAAGCCTTAGTCGAAATCGATCGCAAACTTTCTCACGCAAACTCAAGACAGCACAGCCTCTACCAATTGTCACCAGCCTTCTTGCTGGAATTATCAGAGAGCGGTCAGATTATAAAAGGCAATGAAATTGTATCGAAATGGCTTAACTACGATGAGAGTGAAGAGTTCTTTGATTTCTTTGAGGGCGCCCAGCGACTAAGATTTGAAAGTCAATTTGAACAAGCGCGCGAAAGTAAAAAACGAAGAGTCTTCCATCTCGCGGCCGACAAACTTCTCTCTTTACCTAGTCATACGCAGTGGACTGTTACATGGAATGACCAATCCCATTCATATTTTTGTGTTGCCCACGACGTTACTGACTCAACTAACATCGAACAGTTGCGTGATCAAATCAGTCGCTACCTCACTATCGAGCTAGGTGCTCCGCTCAAGACAATTACCTCTTTGATCGCTCAAAGCAAACAAATTACTCTGAGCGAGGGGCGCGATAGCTGGACTAATAAACAATTAGCAGCGATCTCAAATAATCTTGAGCGTTTGACCAATCTACTTAATCAATTAGACCACTCTACCGATCCGAGCAACCTCGAACAAGCCAGCACTCAAGGGGTCTGCTCTAACAAAATCGCCATCAATCACGCCACCGAAGCAGTTCGCAGCTTAGCCCACAGCAAGTCAGTGCAGATTGTGGCAAAAGTGGAATGGGCCATGGTGCGCTGCACCGAATCTGAACTAGAGCGCGTTTTAATCAATCTAATTTCAAATGCAATCAAATATACGCCGCAGGGCAGCCGCATTGAATTGCTTTCGCAGCCAGAGAAGGGCTACAACGACTTTTCGAAAGATTCTATAGAAATGGTTCGTTTTGCAGTTGTCGACCAGGGCTCAGGCATTCCAGAGCATTCCAGACAAGAGGTATTCGCCCCATTTAAGCAACTCGCCAACGCCAAAACTGTAGCGACCCCCTCTACCGGGCTCGGTTTAAGTGTCTGCAAAACTATTGTAGAGAGAAGCGGCGGCAAAATCTGGGTAGAAAACGGCAAAAGTGGTGGCGCCGCCTTCAACTTCTTACTACCGGCAGACAGTGCCGGGGGCCAAAAATTAATCGAATAAAGCCTGGTCAAAAGAGGTTATAAAGTCGTATTTCCTGGGTATTATGGGTGTCTATCCAGGCCTTAGAGAAGGAAAATATGTTCGACCGATTCAAAAATGTTATGAAAGGCATGCTCAACCAGGGCGTCAGCAAACTTGAAACGCCTGCCATACTGGCAGAGCAAGCCCAAATGGAACTAGAATCGGGGCTGAAGAAAGTAAAAGAAGCTGTAACAGTAGCTGTGACTAACGAAAAGATGTTAGAAACGCAGCTGCAAAAGAACAAAGACGACCTCGCTATGTGGGAAAAGCGAGCGATCATGGCAGTTGAGCAAAATAATGATGACCTTGCCCGCCAGTGTATCGCAAAGAAAAAAGAATTTAGCGAACACGTGCAGTCTCTCAGCACTCAACTGACCGAGCAAAAAAATAGCACCGCTGCCATGAAGCAAAAGCTCAGCGAAATCGAAGAAGAATATCGCGAATTTAAAGTGAAAAAGCAGGCCATGCTCGCCCGAGCCAAGGCTGCTGATGGTGTGGCCAAAGCCAACGAGTTGATCTCTGGTGGTAGTGCCAGTGGTGGCTCAAGCATGGACAAATGGGAAGAGAAAATTCGAGACAAAGAGAATCGCAATGAAGCCTTAAAAGAGCTAAGCGGCAGTAACACCGATAAGAGTTTTAACGATGCGGCTAAAAGTCTTGATCTTGACGATGAGCTAGCAGCACTTAAGGCAAAAATGACCACGCCAAAACTAATAGAAGACAAAACTGATGGTAAGACAGTTGTCGATGCCAACGTACCCATGATTCGAAAAAATCAGCCAGAAACCGAGCTTGAAGTAATCGATGCTGAAGTTGTGGACGAGAACAAATAGGTAAAAATTAAAAGGAACTTTCTACAGACTCTTCCGTCAGCTGGCAAGGCAACGGGAGAACCAACATGTCAGATGAAGAAAAAGACCTAGGTACAACAGCTAATTCTAGTGCTTTTACCCAGGCAAAACAGCGTCTAGCCTCGCATCCAGAGGCAAAACCCGAAGTATTAGAAAAATTAGCAGATAAGAGCAATAGTGAGGTAGTAACCCGAGTGGCAGAAAATGCCCAGGCCATGCCAAGCACCCTAGAAAAGCTCTCTACCCATGAATCTGCCGCAGTTCGCTCTGCCGTTACCAAGAATCCCAATACCTCAAACGAAGTTTTGACCAACCTGGCCCACGACGAACATCCAGATGTGCGCTTTGAACTAGCCGGAAACGCCCACACCCCAGTGAAAATACTGGAAGCGCTTAAGGAAGACGAAAATCCTTATGTGGTCGATAGGGCAGAAAAGACCCTGAAAGCCGTCAAAAGCGTACTAGAAACGGCCGATGAACTACTAATGCACTGCGATTATGCCCAGGCCGAAGCAGCGTACAAAACATTGATTAGTGCTTTGGAGACCTTGATTGGCGCCGAGCACCCAGAGGTGGCAGCGGCCCGCCACAAACTCGCGGCTGCCCTAGCGGGACAAAGCAAAAACGCCGAATCGCAAGCTGAAGAGAACCACGCAAAAATGACAGTTGAAGCCTTAAGACAAGCTAAATCTGCTTCTTAGTCGACTTTATCACCTTAAGAAAGTCAATTTGGCCCACTGGCCACGCACGACTGACAATCTGCCTTGCTGGGAGCTCATCGGCGGAGCCCGCTTCTGACAAATCTTGTAAGACGACCTCCCCTTCATGAGCAGGGCTATCGCCTGACTTAAGATTACGCACTGAGAAGCACAACTCGTGTGCATTGCGCCAGCACGGAGCGGAGCCAAATGAGCCACTGAGATTAGCATCGCTCTGGGGCAAGGCTTTCTCTAAAACCGTAACCTCTCCACCATTGCCGTCGGCATTGAGACTTATTACCCTGACCGCTCCTTTTTCGCCCAGTATGGCTATCTTTGTACCGTCTT
>Ga0209480_10000566_pt1 | contig 30169 bp, 25 predicted proteins | sample JI61114C2DNA_FD_187501 | JGI IMG/M metagenome (GOLD analysis project Ga0209480, IMG submission 187501) | Wastewater effluent complex algal communities from Wisconsin, to seasonally profile nutrient transformation and Carbon sequestration -... | ecosystem: Engineered > WWTP > Effluent > Algae... | reverse complement strand
CAATATCGTTTCACCTGAACATGGCGAGGTATCCATGCTGGATTACTGGCTGCATATGGCAATGTACCACTACCTGCACCGGAAATTTCCCCTGGTGAAATATGCTATGCATGCGGGCGAACTGACTTCAGGATTGGTGGCCCCTGAAGAACTCACCTGGCATATCAATGAGGCCGTTCGTTTTGCCGGCGCCTCCCGGATCGGGCATGGCGTGGACATGGCCTGGGAAAAGAACAGCCGCTCCCTCCTGGCGTATATGAAACAACAACAGGTGGCCGTAGAGATCAATCTCAGCAGCAATGAATTTATCCTGAACGTGAAAGAAGACCGGCATCCGATCAGTCTTTATTACAAGGCCGGAGTTCCGATCACGATCAGTACCGATGACGCGGGTATCCTGCGTACCAGTATCACCCAGCAATATGTATTATTGGCTAAACGCTATCCCTTCCTTTCCTACAAAGCCATCAAAGAAATGGTGTACAACAGTATCCGGTATAGCTTTATCGGCGATGAAAAAGTGAAAAAAGTACTGATTAAAACCCTGGATTTTCGGTTTGCTGATTTTGAAAAATCATTCAGTAAATAGTTGCCTGGTTCAGGGACAGCATTTTTACTGTTTCACTTTCTTCAACATGCCCGGAGAATTTTCATACAGTCCCTGCTCCCGGAAAACCAGATTGCCGATTTTCTCAAAACTGAACGTCTGATTCGCTTCCGGTGCTCCGTCATAATATGCCTGCCTGCGGATTACCAAGGCTTCCCCATTAGCGGTACTGCCAAAGGATGACAGACTAAGATTGGTTCCTGAATTTTTGTTCTGGATCACCCAACCGGGTGATGCTCCCTGATTGGCTGTTATATAATACAGTCTCCAACGGACATTATCCTGCGCCGCATAATCCCATTGAATGACAGGTGTGCCATCGGCAGTACCCTGACCGGCCGCATTGATATACCTTCCGCTATGTACCGCACTGATCAGGTAAATACCATCTGCAACCTTCTTTACATAAAACTTATGATTGCCCTGATCCACATAATCCCACTGTACCAGCCGGGCTCCATTGTCCTTGCTGATTCCTTCAATAGCGAGGTATTTACCGGTCTGGTTCACTTTAATTTTATACATCCCTTCTTCCAGTTGCTGATCGATCATTTTTGTAACAATACCGGTTGACTGCTGATTTTTAAACTTTACCTGTTGCTCTTCTTTCCGTATCAGGTAATCCCTGAACTCTACCCGGGGAAGAGAGGCGTTATAAAAATAGCTGTTGTTAATGCCTGTAATATCCAGGTCACTTAAACGGGATCCGCCGAGGCTGCAGTCGGTAACCGTATTCCCGTTTTTACAACGGATGGTCCGGTCACCGGCTTTACTGGCAAATGCCCCTCCCGAATAATGCATCACCGAACTATAATCATAGGCGGTACCGGTAACACCCGGTTCTATTTGAAAATTAAACCGGAATTCCGGGTCAGCCTTTGTGGTATCCACCACAACATACTGATCGCGGTCATGGCGGCTTTGTTCGTGATAGAATCCAAAACTATGCATCAGTTCATGCAGATAGGTACGCACACCGGAAAGTGCCGTAATCCAGACTATCTGTTCTCCGCCCACACGGCCGATGGGTGATAAGCCGCCATACGTGGTGTCCGGCGAAAATTTTAAAGTGATAAAATGTTGTTGATTGGTGCGGGCCACCAGCCGCAAATTCGTCAGGCTGTTAAAAATTCCGATGGCTTCCAATGCCTGTTTTCGCATATTCACGCCATCCCTGTTCATCCGGTTGGTAAGGCTTTCATCAATTTGAATGGCAATCTCTCCCTTGGGCCAGATATAATAATCATGATTATTGGTCTGGTAAAGCATGGTCTTCTGCAGGGTATTGCCGGCAATAATGTCCCCGTTGAGCACATAATCGGTGCCTACCTGTTTTACATAATAACTTTTAGTTTCATTGCTGAAAGGCAGACGGAAAGATTGTTGTACAAACCCTGACTGACCAGCCAGGGAAATCTGTACCAATAAGATAATTACAGAAAAAATAAGTCGCTTCATATGTAGATTTTTAATGCGCTGATTAATTTATTCCCGCTTTCCGCTTGCGTAATTTCAGTCCGTTTCCCTCCCCCTGACCAGTTTCATTTTTTTTGAAATCCAACACCATGTCCGGTATACTGACATCATCCGTCAGCATCAGGTAGGCCCCGTTTTGCGGGGTGGCTGTTGCCGCGTTCCAATGTTGCATGATCACTTTCATTCCATTTTGAACGCACCGCATCACATATCCCTTCCCGTTCTGATGGGGCAGGATCAGCCATTTCTGATTGTCCTGATTCAACCAGTCCCATTGCAGCAGTTTGGCTCCCCGTACCGGAGTTGCCCCATCCGTGCTTATAAAAAGCCCGCTATGGACAGCTTTAAGGGTATACTGATTATTACCCAAGCTTTTCAGGATGAACCTGAAATGAGATTTATATTCATTGTCCCACTGGATCACCCCGGCGCCATTATTCGTGGCAGCACCTGCCACAGCGATATACTTCCCGGTTTGATTCACTTTAATAAAATACTCTCCGTTTGAAAGTGATTGTGCGGATAGCCTGCCTGACAGGAATAAGGTGAAAACAAACAGCGTGAACTTATTCATGGTAAAAGAATTTTCCTTCTGTAACTTTTAAAGTATCACCGGCATTTCCGGCCAGCTCCCCTTCAAAGGTGGCTTCCAGTTCGACCGGATTTTTCGTGGCTTTGGTAATCGTTACCCGCATCCGGAATCCCAGCACATTTCCATATAAATAATGTTCCTCACTCAGATTGCCCATCTGTACCACATTATTATCCTTATTTCCACTTTCAAAAGTGAAGGTTCCCGGCCCTTTGACATTATAGAGATTGATATTGAATGCCTGTTCATGCTTATCCTTGGGACCCCTGGTTCCCCCGATAAGAATAGCCTGGTTGTACCCTTTGGGGTAAACAATACCGGTGAGCTCATGATCTGCTATCCAGTCCTGGCCATTTATTTTCATGCGCAGGTAATTGGCTGATGATGTCGGTGTGGTTCCGGTATCCGTTTCCTTTACTGCATTGGACTGTTTGTTTTTACAGGCAGTAAAAGCAAGCAGTAAGAATAGCAGTATAGCTGGTGTTTTGCTGAATTTCATAATTTACTTTTTAAATACGCTGGTAAACTAATACGAGCTTTTTTACTTTTATCCCGACCCCTTTATTCTCCGCTTCTGTATAAATATGGGTCAGGGTGACTGTATTCCCGCTGAACGTTAGGGTATAACGTGTCCCGCCCGGATTGGCCTCTGTTTCTTTTACAGACACGAGGGTCAGGGTATTTCCTGTTTGTTTCCAGGTGGCTTTACTCATAGCATTGATGGTCTCGCAGCCCTTTGAAGACTGACTGTAGTGGGTGCCGTCTGCCTTAAATATGAATTGCATATCCCTGGCACAGGGAAAGCCTGCTAAAACTGCTTTGTGCAGGTCTTCCTTTTTGCCATCCTGGTATTCGAGGGTGGAAGAAATACGTTTCCAGGTACCGGTAATATTCTGGCCTGCAACAGGAGCCGTGATCAACAGGAGAAAGACGGATACAATGATTAGCCGCATATGATCTGTATTTTTATTTTAAGTTGAATTTTTCCATAATCCCCTTTCTCTTTTCGGGAAAGCCCACGATCCCGAATCGTTCATGGAGATCATGCATTCGTTTGGCTATTTCAGGATCGTCCTGGGTTACATTTTTCTTCCGCATATCAGGGATCACCTGGTGAAATAATTCCTCCAGGTAATCTTCAAAATTCTGGTTGAAATACATATCGATCCCACGGAAGGACTGATCGGTCTTATTAAAAAACGTATGTATTTTCCCGTGAGGCCGGAAATGCCAGCCACCGGCCGGGATATCATAAAACTGGTCTTCCACCATTACGGTAGCCGTTCCTTCCAGCACATACATCAGCTCATCCAGTTCTTTATGATAATGCGGGGCCGGTCCCATTTTCTTTGCGGCTACGGCTAACTCCACACAGGAAAACTGTTTATTGGTCTGATGACTGTGGATCAGGGTCCGGATATCGAGTCCGCCCGGACCGGGTTGTAAGGGTGCTGTGGGCGGAATGTAAAACGGATCGGGGCCAGTCTGATCGGCTGTAATGATGCCGTTAGCGGCTGCACAGGAGGGCATGCCGAGGAGACTGAGACCGGCCATTCCGGTCAGTAACTGCTGTATAGCCGTACGTCGGCTGTTGGTAGTCATTTGTTTCAATGTATTTCGTTGAGGATTCAAAAATATTGTCGAAGCCATGGGATAAAGTGGTAAAAAAAAGACATTCTATTTTTTACTCCAGCCCTGGGGCCATTTACAAAACTTGTCGAGACTATAGGTTTTTACCTCCCAGCGGAGATAATACACCGGCGCATAACTGAGATAATCCTTCCGGTTCTGCACTTCGTTAACTGTATAGTACTTCCAGTTAGTCCAGTCAAAAAAGAAATACTTGCGGTAATAGATCGCCGTTGCCGCCACCTGGTAATCCACATACACGGTCTGGTCGATCGTTGTCCATGGAATCGCATTGGCCCCGACGAACAAGGTATCCAATGACCGCAATCCTCCGCCCGCCGTATTATCGGTAAACACGCCATCCTTAAAATAATACGTGATATCCCGCCAGGCCTGGCTATAGGGTGTATAGGTTGCCTGTGGGTAATAAACGGTGCTGAAGGGGCTATTGCCGTATGGTTTCTGCCCGGCTTTTCCACCCGCATACACCGGATCATTCAGTTTGCGGTATAAATTGGTACTGGTAGAAACAGGTGCATAGGTCCAGGGATTGGGCACGCTGTAGGTTACTGCGTTTTTTGCATCCGTCATGATATTCCGGGTGGTGCCCATCGCTGCTGATTTCACCTGGGCGGGCCAGCCGGTGGCCAGGCTGTCAATAGATTGGGGTGCCTGTATCACCGCAGCACTGTCTGTAAATTCCGTACCGGCAGGAATCAACGAAACAATAAAGTATTTTTTTTCGGCATTAGTATCGTGGTCCAGATCGAACAGCACAAACTGTCCGGTCAGCGAAGCGGCTCCTGGCTGGTGCTGACAGATAAAATTGGGATGCTGGGCCGTGGTATTGCCGCCGCCAGGATTGGGATTCGTCGGATTTGTTTTCGTGCAGGCCGTCATGAAGAGACCCATAAGCAGCAGGGTCGCGATGGAGGGTAAGGAGTTTTGTTTCATAAATGGTTGAATGGTAAAAATCATGGTACAAACCTAACCGTCAGGAGAAGGACAGGAAAGGCCGGATCGACGAACGACCGGAATAATCGCTGAACAACCAGTCTGGATTTTCCGGGCTATATTTGGTCAACCATTGAACGAGGAACCCATTACCCGGATGAAGCAGTCTATTACCTGTCTTGTGGTGGACGACGATGAAATTGACCGTCTGACCACCGTTTCCTATCTCAAAGACTATCCCTTTATAGAAATACTGGGCGTATTTGAAGAGCCCTTCAGTGCCCTGGCTGCTGCGGAGGAAAAAAAACCGGGTGTCCTCTTTCTCGATATTGATATGCCCGGCATGAGCGGGCTGGAGCTCCGGAAAAAGCTGCTGCATGTTCCGGCCTGTGTGTTCATTACTTCCTATCCGGATTATGCGGTGGAGGGATTTGAATTGGCTGCCCTTGATTTTCTCGTAAAACCCTTTTCCGGTGATCGTTTTGAAAAAATGATGAACCGGTTGCAGCAGCATGCGGCCATCCGGCAAAAAGCAGCTTTACTGGAACACACATTGGGGGGAGATACGGTTTTTATTAAAGACGGACATGAGCAGGTGAAGCTGCAGTTGCACGAGATCCTTTACCTGGAAGCGTTGAAGGATTATACGGGTATTGTGACGGCACAAAAAAAATACGCGGTATTATCCCCGCTGGGCACACTGATCCGTGAAAAGGGTTTTGAAAGTTTTATCCGTATTCACAGAAGCTACGCCGTGCAGAAAAACTATGTCCGTAAACTCAGTGCTACTGAAGTACTGGTGAACGATATCCCCCTTCCGGTAGGCAGGACCTATAAAGATGAATTGAAAGGAATTATCCCCGGTATATGATAAAAAAACTATTGCTCTGTTTTTTACTGACGTGGCATTTGCCAGTAGTGGCGCAGAAAATCTATAAAGAAATCGACTCCATGCAGGGTGTATTGACAAAACTCCCCGCCAGCCAGCTCAGGGAAAAATCCACCCTGCTCGAAAAAACCGGGTTGCTCTACCTGAACACCAATGACTATACCAATGCCACTTTGTGCTTTACGCAGTCTTTATCGCTGGCCGACCGGCTCAACGACAGTGTCCTCATGGCCAATTGTTACCGGAATATGGGGGTGGTGAATTTTTACCAGCAGAATTATGAAAAAGGAGAAAACTATTTCCAAAAAGCCCTGGCGATATATGTAATAAAAGGCAATACAGAACAGCAGGCGATCCTTTTAAAGAACCTGGGCGACATCTACCTTCAGAACAGTGATTCAGCCAATGCGAATAAAAATTATAATCAGGCCCTGGTATTATTTAAAAAAATCAATGATAAAAGAGGGGAGGCCGTGGTTTACTCCAATCAGTCCATCCTTTGCGGCAGCAATTACCAGCAGAAAATAGAACTGGCTCTGCAGGCAAAGAAATTATTTGATGAATATCCGACCGCGAATGTGATCCCGGTTACTAACCTGGGTAATATCGGGGTGGCCTATCTCGATCTCGCCCGGTATGATACGCTCCGGCAAACAAAACCTTCAGCGATCATCCCCGCTGACAGAACTACCTTATTAAAGATGGCAGAAGAGTACCTTCTCCTGGCAATCAGCAATGCAAAAAAATCCGGCGACACTGAGAATGCCGGGTATTTTACCGGGGTGCTGGCCGAATTGCAGGAACAAAAGGGCGATTATAAAAACGCCTATCTCAATTTCAGGATTTACCAGAATACGATGGATTCTATTTTTTCCCAGCAGAATAAAAATACCATTGCCTCCCTGGAAAATCAGCGGGAAATTGACCTGAAAAACAAAACCATTGAGAATAACGAACTGCAGATCCGGAATCAACGGAATAACATGCTGTTCCTTGCCGCGGGCCTGCTGTTACTGACCGTCATTGGGGTCTTATTATACCGGCAAAGCCGCATTCAGAAGAAAACTAATATCGCCTTATCGCAACTGAACCAGGAACTGGATGAAGCCAATAAAGTGAAGGCCCGGTTCTTTGGCATACTAAGTCATGACCTGCGCAGCCCGGTGGCCAATCTCATCAACTTCCTGCAAATACAGAAAAGACAACCCGGCCTTTTGACGGAGGAACAAAAAACAGATAGGGAACAAAAGATCAGCCGTTCTGCAGAAAACCTGCTGGAGATCATGGAAGGGATGTTACTCTGGAGCAAGGGGCAGATGGAACACTTCACACCCACAATTTCCGCTGTTCCGGCACATCAGCTTTTTGATTATATCAGTAAGTATTATGCAGGTGTCCAGCAAGTACAGCTTCATTTTGAGGCAGCACAGGAACTGGTGATACAGACCGATGAGAACTACCTCCAGACCATCATGCAAAACCTGACTGCTAATGCGGTGAAAGCCCTGCAGCAATACCCGGCAGCCACTATCTGGTGGAAGGCCTGGAAGGAAAACGACAAAACATTTCTTTCGATAACTGATAATGGCCCGGGCATTCGTCCGGAACAGGCAAAAGCCTTGTTTGAAGATACTGGTGTCAGCGGCAGCCGGCATGGACTTGGTTTGCATATAGTCCGGGATCTTTCCAAAGCCATACAATGTACTATCAGTGTACAAACTGGTGATGAGGGGAAAGGAACCCGCTTTATACTCTCTTTATCTTAATCACAGCAGAGTCCGGTTGGTAATATCCCCGGTTTTTGATAGCTTACTCACTACAACTGTCCGTTATGAATAAAGTCCTATTCCGTTCAGGCCTACTTGTGGGTCTGATTACATTTCTTTTTCTCCATCCTGCCTATAGCCAGGCCGATCAAGCAGAAGCCGCAATCCGGAAAATTATGGAGGAAGCGCCGGTGACCGGCTTGTCGGTAGCCGTTGTTAAAAACAACCGGATCGTTTATACACAAGCATTCGGGGTAAAAGACCGGGAAACAAATACCCCGCTGACTACAGACTGCCTGTTCCGGATCGCCTCCATTTCCAAATCCTTTTCGGCTACTTCCATCATGCAGCTGGTGGAAAAGAAAAAGCTCAGCCTGGATGATGATGTGAGCGACCTGATGGGGTTCAAAATCCGGAACCCGAAATTTCCTGAAACGGTGATCACGCTGCGCTTGCTTTTATCCCATCTTTCCTCGATCAATGACAGTCAGGGTTATTTTACCCTGGATGCTATTAACCCTGAAAAGAACAAGGATTGGGCGAAATGTTATAATAATTATGAACCCGGGAAAGGATATCAGTATTGTAATCTGAATTTTAATATGGTGGGTACGATCATCGAAAAATACTCGGGAGAACGTTTTGACCAGTATGTAAAACACCATATCCTGGATCCGCTCGGCTTGTATGGCGGGTATTGTGTGGACTCACTGGACAAATCCCGGTTTGCTTCCCTCTATGAATACAATGGGGACTCGATGCGGTTCTTCCCATCTCCCAATGCTTATAATCCCCGCAGTGCAGAAATTGCAGCTTATACGATGGGCTACAGCACCCCCATTTTTTCTCCCACTGGCGGAATGAAAATATCCGCACCGGACCTCGCCCGTTATATGATGATGCATATGAATCTGGGCAAATACAAGGGGAAAAGAATCATATCGAAAAAAAGTGCCCGGGCCATGCAAACTCCTTATTCCGAAAAAGAGGGTTATGGATTCGCCATCATGAATTCAACAAAACTCATCCCTGGCAAACACATGACGGGTCATACCGGCTCCGCTTACGGACTCTACAGTGCCATGTTCTTTAACCCCAACGAAAAATTCGGCATAGTGGTCATCAGCAATGGATGCGATATTAAGTACAGTGAGGGGTTTAATACGGTGATACGGAAAGTGGTGAATGTGCTGTACGAGAGCCTGATCGCAAAATAAGGGTGAGTAGTGAGTAGTGAATAGTGAGCAAACACTCACCACTCACTACTCACCACTCACCACTCACCACTCACCGCTCACCGCAGTTGAACCTAAATGAACTACCTTTGTTTATCAAACAAAAACATCATGAGTACCCCCAATAAAGTCTGGTTCATCACCGGTTGTTCCACCGGGTTTGGTCGTGAATTGGCTAAAGAAGCCCTCTCCAAAGGATATAATGTAGTAGTGACTGCCCGGAAACCTGAACAGGTAGCAGATATTGTAGCCGCTTATCCCGATACGGCATTGTCGCTGACATTGGATGTAACCGTTCCCCAACAGATAAATGATGCCGTAAAGACCGCTATTGACCGCTTTGGCCGCATCGATGTGTTAGTAAACAACGCGGGAATCGGGTATTTTGGCGCCATTGAAGAAAGTGAAGAAGAAGAAGTGCGCCGCATGTTTGAAATTAATTTCTTCGGCCTTGCACACATGACCAATGCGGTACTGCCTCACATGCGCCAGCAACGCAGTGGACATATTTTAAATGTAGCGTCTATCGGCGGACTGCGCTCCTTCCCGGCTGTTGGCTTCTACAATGCCACCAAGTATGCCGTTGACGGTTTAAGCGAAGCACTCATGAAAGAAGTAGCCCCATTAGGTATTAAAGTAACGGTGATTTGTCCGAGTGGTTTCCGTACCGACTGGGCCGGACGTTCTGCCAATAATACTAAAATTAAGATTGAGGATTACGCAACGACAGCGGGTAAAAACATGAGTGATCTCCGTGGATATAGCGGCAATCAGCCCGGCGACCCGGTAAAAGCAGCCAGGGCCATGATCCAGGTAACCGAAACCGAAAACCCTCCGCTTCGTTTACTATTAGGAGCCGCCGCCCTGAAAGGCGCAAGACTCAAACTGGAAGAACTGAGAAAGGATTTTGAGGACTGGGCGGAGGTGAGTGAGGGTGCAGATTTTAAAAATTAACGGGGAACCCGGTTTTTAGGAAAGATTCTTAACTTCAAGGGATATACTTGCTACATGAAGTCTTTCCTGACCGGTATTACTGTTTTTGGTTTAATTGCTGTTATGGGAGCCCTCTCCTGCCTTCACCAGCAGGAAGGTGCGGATAACATGCCTGCCACCGTCAGCTATAATTTTCATATACGTCCTATACTATCCGATAAATGCTTTAAATGTCATGGACCGGATCCCGTTAAGCGAAAGGCCTCCCTCCGGCTGGATATTGCCGATAGTGCCTATGCCCCGCTCAAAGAAACAAAAGGAGCCTATGCCATAATACCTGGCAAACCCGAAGCATCAGAACTTTATTTACGGGTCATTTCCACAGATACCGCCTATATGATGCCTTCCCCCGAAGAGCACCTGGGCGCACTTACTCCCTATGAAACAGCCCTGATAAAAAAGTGGATTAAGCAAGGCGCGAAATATGAAACCCATTGGGCCTTTATTCCTCCCGTAAAAGCCCCCCTTCCTGCAATTAAGAATAAGGACAAAGCCCGCAACGAAATAGATTATTTTATCCTGAGTAAACTGGAAGAAAAAGGCCTGGACCCTTCGGAAGAAGCCGATAAAGAACGCTTATTGAAGCGGGTGTCAATGGATATAACCGGATTACCTCCCACCGCAGCGATGATGGACCGTATTGTGAAAGAACCGTCCTCCGCTACTTACGAAAAACTGGTGGATGAATTACTCAATACCCCGCAGTATGGAGAAAAAATGGCCATCCACTGGCTGGATGTAGCGAGGTATGCAGACAGTTATGGTTACCAGGATGATAATATAAGAACCCAATGGCCCTGGCGTGATTGGGTCATCCACGCCTTCAATAAAAATTTACCCTATGACCAGTTTCTGACCTGGCAGATCGCCGGGGATATGCTGCCCGATGCCGGAAAAGAACAGATACTGGCTACCGGTTTTTTCCGAAATCATAAATACACGGAAGAAGGTGGCGTGATCCCGGAAGAATACCGGATAGAATACCTGATAGACAAAACCAAAACCTTTGGCAAAGGAATACAGGGAATTACCATTGAATGTGCCCAATGCCACGATCATAAATACGACCCGTTTAAACAAACCGATTATTTTTCCCTGATGGCTTTCTTTAATAATACAAAAGAGAAAGGGTTTGAGGGAGATGTCTCTGTTTCTAAACCGGCAAAATTTCCTGTGCTGCCGATCAACGATAGTGATGTACAGAAAGTGTTGTCTTTTATCAATAAAAAAGATACCGGTATTGTAACGGTTTCGGTCATGGCAGAAGACACTTTGCGGAAAACGTATCGCCTGAACCGTGGTGTATATGATCAGCCCGCTGAAGAAGTAACCGCTTCCGCCATCCCTGCCGTTATGAAATTTGATTCCACCAAATATCCGCGCAACCGGCTTGGATTGGCTAAATGGACAACGGATCAACAAAACCCGTTGACTGCAAGGGTATTTGTCAACCAGGTATGGCAGGAGATATTCGGCAGAGGCATTGTGAAAACCACGGGTGATTTTGGCATGCAGGGTGAACTCCCCTCCCACCCCGAATTGCTCGACTGGCTGGCGGTGGATTTTATGGAGCATGGGTGGAATATCAAACGACTGATTAAACAACTGGTGATGTCGGCTACCTATCGCCAGTCCGCCAGGACCACGACTGAAAAACAAAAAAAGGACCCTGAGAATATTTATTTATCAAGAGGACCGAGAAACCGTTTGCCCGCAGAACTCGTTCGTGACCTGGTGTTATCCAGCAGTGGTCTGCTGGTGAAAACAATCGGCGGTCCCAGTGTAAAACCCTATCAACCCAAAGGGCTGTGGGAAGGGGCCACTTCCGGAAGAGGTGTGCTGGCTACTTACAAACAGGATAAAGGGGAGGATCTTTACCGAAGAGGGATGTACACTTTTATCAAATTGACCGTACCTCCACCGGGTATGATTTTATTTGATGCGAGTAACCGCGATCAGTGTGAAGTAAAACGCTCCAAAACCAATACGCCCTTACAGGCCCTGATCATGATGAATGATCCGACCATCCTGGAAGCGTCGCGGGTATTGGCCCAGCGTTTAATGGCAGAACCGGGCGCTCCCGAAGAAAAAATTCAACAGGCCTTTCGCTTAATCATTTGCCGTAAAGCACTCAAGGAAGAATCAAAAATTCTGATTGCCTATTTCAACGAACAACTGGACCTGTTCCGGCAAAATAAACTGGATGCGGCTGCCACCCTGAAAGTCGGTGAATATCCGCCTGCCAACGTAAAAGATAAACCGGTCCTGGCCGCCCTCATGAAAACCATCAATACCATTTATAACCTGGAAGAAGCCATTACAAAAACCTGAACATGCAGAAAGAGTATCTTGAACACCGGCTCAATATGAACCGCCGCAAGTTTTTATCCAGGCTCAGTCTCGGCGTGGGCAGTGCGGCATTGGGTTCTTTATTAATTCCGGACCTTTTCGGCAGTGGTACTGAAGAAGAAATGCTGATGACCGGGCTTCCTCATTTTGCACCCAAGGCCAAGCGGATTATTTATCTTTTTCAAAATGGCGCGCCTTCACAGCTAGATCTGTTTGATTACAAGCCCCGCTTACAGGAAATGTTCGGGCAGGACCTGCCTGCCTCGATACGTATGGGACAACGCCTGACAGGTATGACCGCTGACCAGGCAAAATTCCCGCTGGCCGGTTCGGTTTTTAATTTTAAACAACACGGACAAGCGGGTGCCTGGTTCAGTGAGCTGCTGCCTCATACCGCCTCAATAGCCGATGATATTTGTGTAGTCAGAACCCTGTTCACTGAAGCCATCAATCATGACCCGGCACTGACCTTTTTTCAAACCGGCGCACAGGTAGGCAACCGGCCCAGTATGGGATCCTGGCTGAGTTATGGACTGGGCAGTGAGAACAAAAACCTGCCTGCCTTTTGTGTATTACTCTCCAAGGGAAGAGGAAATGGCCAGGGCGTCTATTCAAAATTATGGACTAATGGATTCCTGGATTCCATCCACCAGGGCGTTCAGTTCAGCAGTGGTGAACATCCGGTATTATACTTAAATGACCCGGAAAGTGTTTCCAAAGAAGACCGCCGGAAAATGCTGGATAAATTAGGAGAACTGAATGAAGTCGCTTACAAGGAATTCGGAGATCCTGAAATCAATACCAAGATTCAGCAATATGAAATGGCTTACCGCATGCAGACAGCGGTACCGGAGATCACGGATATGAGCAAGGAACCGGAAAGCATAATAAAATTATACGGACCGGAATGTTTAGTACCCGGTACTTATGCGGCCAATTGCCTGCTCGCCCGTAAGCTCTCCGAAAACGGTGTACGCTTTATCCAGCTCTATCACCAGGGCTGGGACGGACATAATAACTTGCCCGGTGAGATCCGCGGCCAATGCATGGATACCGACCAGGCCAGTGCCGCATTAATCACGGATCTTAAACAACGCGGATTACTGGACGAAACGCTGGTAATCTGGGGTGGAGAATTTGGCAGAACCAATTATTGCCAGGGACCTCTTTCAAAAGAAAATTATGGCAGGGACCATCACCCCCGCTGCTTCTCCATCTGGATGGCGGGTGGCGGTGTTAAGCCGGGTGTATATGGTGAAACCGATGAGTTTGGCTATAATATCGCTAAGGACCCCGTTCATGTACACGATTTTCACGCGACCATTTTACACCTGATGGGAATGAATCATGAACAACTGACCTATAAGCACCTTGGCAGAAGATACCGGCTCACCGATGTTTCGGGCAAGCTGGTCAACGGACTGATTGCATAAACAGCCAATTTACCTGACGTACATCTTTATTATGAATCGTAGTCATTTTATCAAGCAATCAACTCTTCTAGCCACAGGACTTGCCTGTAACCCCTCATGGCTGTTTTCAAAAGAAGGTGAAGACATTATTCTGGGTCATAATAATAAACGTTACCGGATCGATACCAAATGGGGGGAATTGGACCGGAACCGTTATCCCGTTAAAGACTGTCACGAAATGGTGCAGGACAGCAAGGGAAGAATCATTTTACTGACCAATGAAACAAAGAACAATATTATCATTTATGATAAAAAGGGGAAACTGATCAGCAGCTGGGGACATGAATACCCGGGCGGGCACGGACTGACCCTGTTCGATGAAAACGGGGAAGAAGTGCTGTTTATCTGTGATAACAACCGGCACCAGGTGATTAAAACCACACTGGATGGCCGCGTATTACTTACCCTGAACTATCCGAAGGAAACCGGCGAATATAGTAAAGAAGAAGAATATATTCCTACGGAAACTACTATTGCCCCCAATGGAGATATTTATGTTGCAGATGGCTATGGCAAGGACTTTATTATTCAATACAATTATAAAGGAGAATATATCCGGCACTGGGGTGGCCGGGGTTCATCAGAAAAGCATTTGAAAAACGCACACGGAATCTGTTATGACAACCGGGATAAAAACAACCCGGTACTGATGGTGACTTCGAGGGAAGAGCAGGCTTTCAAACGTTATACAACAGATGGCCGGTATATGGATACCATTCCCGTTCCGGGCGCCTGGGTTTGCCGGCCCGTGATTCATGGTGATTATTTATATGCGGCCGTACTGCAAAGCAATAGCCGCTTATGGCAGCAATCCGGTTTTATTACTATACTGGACAAAACCAATAAGGTTATATCCAACCTGTCAGGCAGCACACCGGCTTACAACGGGACGATGGCCGATGAAATGTACCAGACAATAAAGGTCTTTCAATACCCGCACGATGTATGCATTGATGATGAAGAGAACCTGTATGTGGCTCAATGGAATTCGGGGCAGGCATATCCTTATAAATTAAAGCCGGTTCTATGAGGAATTACCTGATGATTTTATTATTAGTCTGCAGTTTCCGGCCTGTGTATAGCCAGGAACTATTTCAGCTGGCCCCTCCATTACTGAAATACCCATCCGTGTTCTTTGAAAATAAAACGGTAGCCGAAATAAAGTTTGCGCAGGAAGGCAGCTCCGTCCATTATACCCTGAATGGCCAGGAACCAACTCAAAATGATCCTGTTTATAACGGCCCGGTCACCATTACGCAAAATCTGACCATACTGAAAGCAAAAGCCTTTGGTGCCGCTTTTCTGCCATCAGAAACAGCCGTTGCAACCTTTATCAAAAATGGCAAACGGATTAAATCACTGAAGTATACATTGCCCCATGCTTCTTACCCCGGAAATGGCGAACAAACCCTGATTGATAACCTGGGCGGAGTGGCGAAGACCAACAGTAAAAACTGGATGGGATATCAATGTGATACGGTTTCCATCACGGTTGATCTGGGTAAAAGACAAAAAGTAAACAGTGTACTGCTTCATTTTTTACAAAGCGAAAGCGCCTGGATTTTCCTGCCCGAAATAATCCGGATAGAGGGCGATAACCGGAAGGGAACCGGTCTTCAACTCATAGGAACAGCACAACTGAAGGCAGACAAAGAAACAACCGGCACCCATTGCCGCTACCGGCAGATTAAAGCAATCCCCAAAATAAAGACCCGTCAATTATATATCACCCTGTTGGTCCCGAAAGAAATGCCCGCATGGCATGCCGCAAAAGGGCAACATGCCTGGATATTTATTGATGAATTAAAGATTTATTAAGTATGCAACGCACCAGGAACCTGCTTTTTAATATTTGCTTTGCCCTCAACTGCCTGCTGGTATTCCTGTTGTTGTTTGAAAGCCGGCTGGCCATTCCAGCCTGGCTGCAGGTAGCCGGCCGTATGCATACCATGCTCCTGCATTTTCCGCTGGTACTGCTGATCCTCTATATTACCTGGATGCTCTTCATGGGAAACCGTAGTCATGAAAATGAATTTACCAGGCATATCAGTGAATTCCTGCTATTATTCTCCGCTTTGACAGCCGCCATCAGCGCACTCATGGGTTTATTTCTTTCCACAGAAGAAGGATTTGATACCCCCTTGGTGAATTGGCATAAATGGGGAGGAACGGCCCTGTCATTACTCTCCATACTATGGTTTACTTACCGGGAAAAAATAAACCGCGTACGCGGATTCAGGATTTCAATTTCACTTGCCTGCCTGCTGATTTTAGTATTAACAGGCCACCAGGGCGCCACCATTACCCATGGTGAAAACTATTTGCTGGCCCCGGTAAGTCCGGAGAAAAGAGCGAAGGTGGTGCTGATGGAAGAAGCAGAAGTCTATAAGGATATGGTCCGGCCGGTACTGGAGTCAAAATGTATGAGTTGCCATAACGCACAAAAAGCAAAAGGCCATTTATCCATGGAAACTGAAACGCTATTGGTAAAAGGAGGAAAGAACGGGAAACTCTGGGATACCACGGCTGCAGGTTTTGGCTTGTTGCTGAACCGGGTGCATTTAGATCCCGATGATAAAAAGCATATGCCTCCAAAAGGAAAACCACAACTCTCTGATCAGGAAATACAGTTGTTGTATTTATGGATAAAAAGCGGAGCCGGTTTCAAGACCCGGGTAATGGATCTGCCGGAAACAGATTCCATCCGCATCATCGCCCATTCCCGATTCAATACCATTGAAACGGATGATTATGATTTTACGGCGGCGGATGAAATGAAAATAAAAAACCTGAACAATAATTACCGGGTGGTCTCCGCCCTGGCTATGAATTCACCAGCACTGGGCGCTTCATTTTTCAGCGCATCGGCTTATTCAACGGAACAATTAAAAGACCTGCTGGCCGTAAAAAAACAGCTGGTAAGTCTCAACCTGACTAAAATGCCTGTAAAAGATGATGGACTGAAAACAATCAGTGAATTCAGTAACCTGCGCAAACTAAATCTGTCTTTTACTTCAATCAGTGGTAAGAATTTAGATGAACTGAATAAGTTGAAAGAGCTGCGGCAGCTCTCTCTGTCCGGCACAGTGGTTAAAAAAGAGGATATCCATAAGCTGACCGGACTTAAAAAATTATCCCGACTCTATCTTTGGAATACCGGGCTCAATGAAACCGAAATAAATCAACTGGCCGTTGCACTGAAAGGAGTGGTTGTTGAAAAGGGGTTTGCCGGAGATACCACTGTATTAAAACTGACTCCGCCTGTATTACTCAATGAAGAACAGATTATCACTGACCCTATCGTACTGCGGTTAAAACATTATGTAAACGGGGTGAGTATCCGTTATACACTGGATGGTACGGACCCGGATAGTATTAAATCGCCGGAGTACAAGCAAAATACCACACTGTCTCAGCACGTGACCGTAAAAGCCAAAGCTTTTAAACCGGGCTGGATCAGCAGTGATATTATGGAGACTTATTTCTATAGCGCAAAGTACCGGGTGGATTCGGTCATCAACCTCTTGCCGCCGGAAGAACAGTACAAGGGAGATGGTCCGCGGACACTGACCGATCTGGTAAAAGGAGAAGCCGGGAATTTCAAAAGCGGCAAATGGCTGGGATACCGGAAAAATAAAATGGAATCCTTACTGCAGTTTTCATCGCCGGTTACCGTTTCCAGTGTTACCCTCAGTACACTGATAGATATCGGAGGCTATATCATGCCGCCGGTGTCGATTGAAGTCTGGGGTGGTGATGATGCTGGTCACCTGAAACTACTGAGCCGTCTTACACCACAGCAACCGCTTAAAGTGGCGCCCGCTTATCTCAAAGCTTTCGAGTTATCCTTTTCCCCGGTACTGTTGAAATATATAAAAATAGTGGCGGTGCCGGTGTCGAAGCTGCCGCTGTGGCATCCCGGCAAAGGAGATAAGGGCTGGATATTCGCGGATGAAGTGTTTGTAAACTGAGACGGACCCTTCCAAAACCCGCTCTTTATATTCTACCTTTACGGCCATGATGAATGTATTTACAGACAAAGCAGAGCTGATTATTACCTGCCCAAAACGACTTGCCCCTTACCTGGAGCAGGAAGTTAGGGAACTGGGGTTTACACCGGATGAAACGTTTATTACCGGGGTGAAACTCACGGGTACGGTGACCGACTGTATCCGGCTCAACCTCAATCTCCATTGCGCCAGCCAGGTACTCTATAAAATAAAACAGTTTACCGCTGTTAATGCAGATGATATTTATAAGCACTTACTTGATTATCCCTGGGAAAACATATTACCGGATGATGGCTACTTCTCCATCACCAGTAATGTGAATAATCCTACGATCAACAACAGTATGTTTGCCAACCTGCGGGTGAAAGATGCGATTGTAGACCGGTTAAGGGAGAAAAGAGGGGTTCGTCCCAGTACCGGAGCTGAACTCAGCGGGGCCGTGATCAATCTGTTCTGGAAAAATGAAAACGCCGAGGTATTTATTGATACCACCGGTGATTCACTGGGACGACATGGTTACCGGAAAATTCCCGGACAGGCACCGATGCTGGAAGCACTGGCCTCTGCCACTATTTATGCCACCACCTGGGACCGTCAATCACCTTTTGTGAATCCCATGTGCGGTTCGGGTACACTGGCCATCGAAGCGGCCATGATCGCCACCAACCGGAGACCCGGATTATTCCGCACGAATTATGCCTTTATGCATCTGAACGGATATGATGAAACCGTTTATTTTAAAGAAGATGCTTTATTGGAGGAACAGATCAAAGAAGTACCCGGACTCCGGATTATTGCCACGGACTACAGTGCCCGGGCCATTGAAAATTCAAGGAAGAATGCAGTAGCAGCCGGTGTCGCCGACCTGATCGAATTCGGGGTCTGCGATTTTGCCGATACAGAAGTGCCGCAAGGAGTACCCGGTATTTTTTTCGTAAATCCTGAATATGGTGAAAGGCTGGGTGATATCAGGGAACTGGAAGAAACCTATGCCCGTATCGGAGACTTTATGAAACAGAAATGCGGCGGCTACTTTGGCTATGTGTTTACCGGCAACCTCGAACTGGCCAAAAAAATCGGACTGAAGGCCAAGCGCCGGATTGAATTTTATACCAGTAAAATTGACTGTCGCCTCTTTGAATATGAATTGTACAGCGGCAGCCGTTCAGCACCTAAGAAAGAAACCAACTAATCAACAATATTCAGTCTATGGAAATTGCAGCATTGCAACAGATTGTCAGGGACCGTTATTTTGAAAACGACAATGCCCGGGGTATTTACCATACCGCTTTATGGTTTCATGAAGAAGTGGGTGAACTCTCTTCGGCCATTGCCCGCGGTGATAAAGAAAATGCCAAGGAGGAATTTGGGGATGTACTGATGTGGATGCTCACCCTGGCCAATCTCATGAACGTGGATATGGAAGAAGTGGTGGCCACCTACCTGGAGAATCCAAGAAAAAAACTACCTGGTAAATAACACGGCTGCCATGGAAATGATATTAGATAATCCCATCTGGCATGCATTAAGTACAGAACACCGGGATTTTAATGAAGGTGATGAGCGGCTTAAATATTTCTATCCGGAAATATCTCCTTTTGTAGCCATGGCTGACTGGGATGAAGCGGATAAAGAATACCTGGCAGAGAAATTACCCCCTGACCGCAATTTTTTTTATATAACAGCTCAATCGCTTGAACTGCCCGCCCGCTGCAAAAGGGGATTTACAATTAAATTGTTCCAACTGGTTTGCCGGAAACATTTGCCGTTTCATCTGGCGGATATCCAAATCCGGTCATTGGGTAAAGCGGATATTCCGCAAATGATCGAACTGACTGCCCTGACCAAACCGGGTCCATTTAATCAGCGCACCATTGAATTCGGGAACTATATCGGGGTGTTTGACAGAGAGCGCCTGGTGGCTATGGCCGGAGAACGTTTAAAATTTCCCGGTTATACTGAAGTGAGTGCAATCTGCACTCATCCGGATTATTCCGGCAGAAGATTCAGTGCGGCTTTATTGTCACAAGCCACGGCACGCATTGTGAGTGAAGGACAGACCCCGTTCCTGCATGTACGTAATGATAATAAAAGAGCCATTGACCTGTATGAACAGGCCGGTTATGAAATCCGTTGTGAAATGGATTTTGCGATATTTAAGATGACTCCAGGTAGTTAATCCAGGTATTGCCCAAAATGGATGATATTCCCGCTATTGTCCAGAATACTGAACTGCCGCATACCCCAGGGCTTGTTTTCCAGGGGGCCGTTGGGATGAATAATACCCAGGTCGCTATATTCCTTATAGAGCGTATCAATCTCATCCACCCGCACATAACAGCCAGTGCTTTTCGGAATGGCCGGATCATCACATTTCCATAAATGGATCTCAATTTTATCCCGGCTGCACATGAGATACTCCTTCCAGTTATCATTGCAGTCAAATCCAATTTTTTTATAGAACGCTGCCGATTCGGTTGCATCCAAAAAGGCCAGGATCGGTACAGCAGTTTGCAGGGGCATATGATTGGTTTTTGTTATAGTAGTTAATGCAGCTGTTACACATCAATGGAATCGTACACGATCACTTTCTTCCATAAATGACTATAGTTATTTACAAAAGCCTGGTGCACCGGGTGATCCTGGTAGACTTTCTGTCCGGCAGCATCCTCAAAAAACATCAGTTCAGAAACATCCCAGGAAGTATCCACCACGTCCCGCTTTTCGGTAGAAGCCAGCACGCCGATATGAATCTGTCGGATACTGGGTATAGCGGCAAGGGTTTTCAGTCCCTTGATCAGTTCCTGTTTATCCGTTGCTGATTCCGGGTTCTTCAGCCAGAAAAATACATGATGCAATAAAGGTTTCTTCTCAGTATTCATAGCCTGTGTTAATCCTGCTGTTCCTGTCAATGCGACTGTAGTGATAAAGGTCCTGCGTTTCATGAAAGAATTGGTTTAATCTCTAAAATTAAAAATTAAAAACGAACCGGCACTGTTTCCCCGTCCCTGATCAAACGGCTGAACCTGATCGTATCGCCTTCGGCAATAGTAATTTTCAATTGCCCGGCTACCCGTTCTATGGTAATATCAAAATCATTATCAAACGCATGAATATGGCGGATACGCATCATGGGCCAGGCAGCAGGAAGTCTTGGTGTAAAACTGAAACTTTTTAAACCAGTTGGCCTTATGCCAAATAATCCTTCCGTGAATATTCGGCAATACAATCCGCTTTCAGCTGACAGGTGGCGCTGGCTTCCTTCGGGATAAGCTTCCACCGGATAGGGTACATGATCGCCGAGTAAGCGGCGGTTGGAGTAATAATGTAAAAACTGTAAGGCTTTCTCGGTTTCCCCGGCAGCCAGTACCCCTCTTAGTGCATAGAGTGTTGACCGGTCCCAGAAAGTTTTATCCCCGGCCAGGCTGGCCAGCCCGTCTGTTGTCCATAATCTTGGAGAAAACAAAGCATCAATGGTACCCCGGCTACGTTCATATATGCCCATGGTCAGCGGAATACAGATCCAGGCCCGCAGCGTATCATTTTCTTTGTAGTATTTGTAGGTATCAAATCCCTCGACTTTTGCACCGAAGTATTTTTCAATGGAGATCTTCAGTTTAGCCGCCTGCACTTTATACAAGTTCAGTTGCTTTTTATCTTTTCCCAGTTCCTGTCCCAGGTAAACGGCAGAATTCAATGCATCATAATATAAAGAAGAGGTACAGAGGTTGGCGGTTCCTGCCGGAAAACGGCCTTCAAGTTCATCTGTATTGGAAGTCACCACGCCCCCTTCATTTACTTTCCACTTACAAAATTCCAGGCACCATTCTATCAACGGCCATAATTCAGCGGCCTGCTTTTTGTCACCACTGGTCAGTGCATACCGGGCAGCCCCGTAAGCAATCATGGCTGCATCACCCCGGTCACCGGCGCCATTCCAGATATCCGTTCCTTCCGCAATGATCGAACTTGGTATCGGGTTATAATCAGGATTCATAAACCGGGCAAAATGCCGGTAAGCATTCAGGGAGGCTTTATTGCCATAGTCATACCCGAGATAGGGAAAGAAGGGACCAATATATTCGGCCTGATCATTGGCCCAGATGGCTGCATAATAAGCTTCCCCACCCGGACCGTGCATGGGTCCGCCCTTTGTTTCAAAAATACTTTCGGCCGCCCTGATCTTGGCAAAGGCAAACTCACGATTCAGCACAGTATCCGGTGTTTCGAGTATCAGCTTACTCCAGACCTCTTTGACAAAAGCCTGTCGTTTTTCCTTCTCCTGTTCTGCTGAAAAAACTGTCCGCTGTTCCTTTGCCTTTAGTCCGGAATAAAATATGGAAAAATGAATAGCACTGCCCGGAGGAACATTATAAATATACGTGCCGTGCTGGTCCACATAAATACGATAACCTCCTTCGGTTCCTTTCACCGGATCGGTATTGTACTCCAGGTGGGTGGAGGGCACTTCTATCACTACTTCTTTGGGTGAGACATTTTTGATAGTATACAATTCACAGTATACTGGTTGGTCAGTGGAGGGAAAATACTCCCGGGTCAGTTCAAATCCGTTATCCGTTTTGCTTTTCACCTGTAAAATTCCATTCAGGCTGATGCTTTTGACTTTTTCCCCGCTGATCGCTTTACCATTGATCAATACCGTTTCAAATCCGTCCTGTGCAAAGCGCCGGGTCAGGCTGGCATGGGTATTATTGGGAATGGTACGAAGCATGGGCCATACAAGGCTTCGGGTGGTATGAAAGGAACCATCTGCCCCGACTCCATAACGCAGCACACAGGAAATCCGTTTACCGCTCATTTCGATATGGTCATCATGGGCAGCCGGGTTATTGATGGTCCAGGTAATAGATCCGTCCGGGTTCATCTGCCAGCGGCGGTAGTCCTGCGATTGTACAGGATGGGTGATCAGCAGAATCAGAATAGCAAAACAGCACTTAACTGTTCCATAGCAACTGGAGATATGAGTCATAAAAGGCCTTTTGAATTGAGCTGCTTAAAATTCGGTATAAAATGCAATTCTCACTGTTTTTTCTACCAGCTGAAGAAGTACCTTCCGGTTATAAATTGACATATATCAAACCACAGAATAAGGCTATACCTTATTTTGTGCACTGCATCCCAATTCAAAACCGATTGCTTTATTATGAATACCCCTGTTGCTCCTGTTTCAGGATTCAGCGATTCCAAAACACATTATCCTATTCTCGACGGTTTACGCGGGGTGGCTGCCATCGTGGTGGTTATCTTTCATATTCTTGAAACCTTTTCCGGAGGCGATCATGTAAAGCAGATCATTAACCATGGTTACCTGGCTGTGGATTTCTTCTTTGTACTTTCAGGCTTTGTGATCGGCTATGCTTATGATGACCGCTGGAACAGGATGAGCCTGGGTGGTTTTTTCAAACGCCGCCTGATCCGTCTCCACCCGATGATCATCATGGGTATGCTGATCGGGGCCATTACTTTCTACTTCCAGGATTCAACTTTCTTTCCGGCAATACATACAGTGCCTGCGTGGCAGGTAATCGGCATCATGCTGATCGGGTTTACATTGTTGCCGGTACCTCCTTCCATGGATATCCGTGGGTGGAATGAAATGCATCCGCTCAACGGTCCGGCATGGACCCTGTTCTTTGAGTACATTGCCAATATCCTGTATGCCCTTATACTCCGAAAACTACCCAATAAAATACTTGCCCTACTGGCAGTTATTGCTGGAGCCGCGCTGATCCATCTTGCCGTTACGGGTCCGCAGGGAGATGTGATAGGCGGCTGGTCGCTTGATGCCACACAGCTACGTATCGGTTTTTCCCGTTTATTGTATCCGTTTTTTGCCGGGCTCTTATTATCGAGGGTCATCAAACCCGGACAGTATACGAATGCTTTTGCCGGTTGTAGTCTTTTACTGGTCGCCATTTTGGCCTTTCCCAGGCTGGGAGGCCATGATCAGGGCTGGATGAATGGGCTCTATGATTCACTGATCATCATTGCCGTGTTCCCAATGATTGTTTACTGGGGCGCCAGCGGTAAGGTAAAAGAAGGGGCTTCCTCCCGCCTGGTGAAATGGCTGGGAGATATCTCGTTTCCGCTCTATATCACCCATTACCCGGTCATTTACATGTACATGGCCTGGGTAGCCAAAAATGAACAATATATTAAAGATGGTTCAACGGATGCAGTGATGACCACCATACTCGTCAGTATTGTCACACTGGTGTCCGCTATCCTGATTGCGTGGGCCTGTGTGAAATGGTATGACCTGCCCCTGCGGAAGTGGCTTACCAGAAAATGGAAATGAAATAGTTTATGTACTTCCGTTAAACAGGTATATTAATAACAAATGTAGTCCCGGCATTCAGATCACTTTTCACATCGATCTGGCCTTTCATTTTCTCCACCTGAAGCCGGATCAGGTAAAGGCCCAGGCCGTTGCCTTCTGCAGCTTTGGGGTTGAACCGCTGGTAAAGGCCGAAAAGTTTGGACCGGTTTGCATCCAGGTCAATCCCCAGGCCATTATCCCGGAACTCAAGCTGTAGCATACCCTCATTCAGCCGGCCACTAAAATGAATAACAGGTGGAATGCCCGGCCGTGAATATTTCAGGCTGTTGGAAAGCATATTCTGGAATATATTATCCATATAGGGCTTTACCAGGTGTACCAACCCAGTCCCGTTAAAGTCCCAGGTGAATTGTCCGCCCAGAAACTCACATTTTTCCCGGTAGATCTCCCAGGTCTCTTTGGCCACTTCATCCAACTGTAAAGGTGTTTTGAGCACATTCAGTTTTTTATCATAGTTCAGGAGGGTGTTCAGGTCCCGGAGTATGGAATCCAGCCGTCTTGAAGAGTCCGTCAGCATTTTCACGGGCACCAGGTCGAGCTTGCCGTCCTTCATTTTTCGTTCGATCATATCACACAAACCGAGAATATTGGCCAGCGGACTACGAAGATTATGCGATACCGAATAAGAGAATTCTTCCAACACCTGGTTCCGTTGAATCAGTTCGGAAGAAATTGCTGATTTCTCTTCTTCAGCCAGAACCCTTTCTGTAATATCCTGTACATAACCGGTAGCCCTTTTCGCACCCCCGTGTTCGTTATAGGAAATAACCCAGGAGGCACTGATGTGCCGGATGCTGCCATCTGTATGTCTCACCCTGTATTCCATCCGCGGGTCCTGCACCTTGTCGGCCAATGCACTCCAGACTTTAATGATCCTTTCCTTATCGTCTTCATGCACTTTGTCAATGAACGCGTTCACATCCGGCGGATTTTTTTTCTCCACACCGTATATGCTGTACATCTCATCAGATACCCAAAGCTTGTTGGTCGGCAGATCCATATACCAGCTTCCGATCTTTGCCAGCATTTGGGTTTTATCGATTATGAGCTTACTCAGACTTGCGGCAGCCATTTCCACCACCTGTTTATCTCTTGATTGCAGAAAAGCAATCAGAAACAGGGCGACCATGATGATCACCAGTGAAAACTGGTAATACTGAACCCAGTAACCCAGGCGGATATATCCGAGAAAGGCAATGTTCAACGTGACCGAAGTAATCGTTGACATGAAAAAGACCACGGCAACCGGTATTGAATATCTGGCCTTTTGGGAAACCAGGAAGAAAGTCAACCCGGTGAAAATGATCATGCAGGGTATAAATACAAAGTGCTTGACAAAAAAATCGGTCTGATAGCTGAAGAAAAAAAGTTGTGGCAACAAAGAGAGCGCCATGTAAGCCAACGTATAATTTAATAATTTATTCGCCCGGGGGAAGGATTCTCTTAATTTAAAATAGGGCCGCAACAGGTATAAACAACTCATCAGGCTGATCGTCGCGAATATTTCGGTCAGTTGTATGGGATTTACCAGGTCGGCAAAGGGTCTGTAATAGCCGGTCATGCCGGTAGAGGTAAAGATGGTAGTGACCAGGAAGAGGATATAAGCCAGGAATAGTTTCCGCTCGGGAAAAATGCGCATCAGGAAGACGGAAAAAAATAGTAGTATGGCCACAAAGAAAATAAATACAAAAGTGGCATAGAATTTACGGTCTTTCCACATAATCATTTCGCCCAGTTGCTTTATTTCATATGAATACACGGAAATGTAACGGGGTTCCATCCGGACAAACACTTCCACTTTTCCCCGACCCGGTACATTGACCCTGAATTCATCGATATTGGTCACCTGCAGTTTACTTTTCTGCTTATACCCGAACCCGTATTGATCATGCTTCAGTACGGTATCCTCGTAATAGTAGAAATCGGCTTTATAGATTACAGGATTGTCGAATGAGATATACTTAAACTGTGACCGGTCATTGGGATTATCCACCAAGATGCGTATCCAGACTACATGATTCCCGGAAGACAAACCCGGCCTTGAGGTATAATAAAACAAACTGTCTGAATGACGGATGATATAATCCGCCTGCAGGGTGCCTTTTCTGTCCACAAATATCTCATAGGCCATGGCCTGCAGACCAGTCACCAGGAAAAAAAAGAGAATAAAAATTCGCTGCATATACTCAGATTAGTTGATCGTCTGACGGGTAACATGTATCCCGTCCGTTATAGTTCATTTCAACAACCCTTCCATCATACCTATTGTAAGCGGCTTTTCCACAAACCCGGTTACACTTATCTCATTCACTGCGGTGACCCGATCTGCCGGATTAATGGATGAGGAGAGAATATATATCCTGTCCTTCCCGTTGAAATCAAAACCGGGCTGGCTCTGCAGTTGCCTGACCATCTCCCAGCCACTGAACTCAGGCATATTGATATCAATGAAAAAGACGAATCGCTTTGATGGTTGATCCGCGCAGATGCTTTTGGCCTCCCTGACCGCCTGACCCGGAGAGGTAAATGCAAAAATCTGACCAGCAGCAACGAATTCACCAATTACGGAAACAGACAAGTAATTGTTTATTTCGTCATCGTCTGCCAGTATTACGGTAATATCATTCATAGTATTATTAGACAAAAAAAAGCGGGCTCTCTTAACTCCTTTATTGATTCAATATGATTGGCATCAAATGTAAAATATTTACTTTCCCGGAAAACTGATTTTCGTCTGTAAAGATCAGATTTCCTGAAAACTAAGTACCCGAAGCAGACGAATAGCATAAATTGCAGTCCCTTATACTTTATGCAATACCCGCTGCAACTGATCCCGATAAAAGAAAACCTTTCATTATTTCTGCCCATACCGGAAGAAATCAGGGCGGCCTACGGAAAAACTCTTAGAAACGATCCGCAAAGTCCCTTTCCCTATTGGGCAAAAGTCTGGCCTTCCTCCCTGGCATTGATGGCGTATCTGGAGGAACAGGAAGATCTGGTTAAAGAAAAAACGGTATTGGAGATTGGTGCGGGGACCGGGTTGCCCTCTTTTTCAATCGCAAGATCAGCAGCATCAATCATCCTCAGTGATCATTCCGAAGAGGCCGTTGAGTTGATGGAAAAGAATATTGCCCATCTCGGCCTTGCGAATGTAAAGGCCATGTGCCTGGACTGGAATCATTTTCCGGAGGAAATAAAGGCGGAAGTGGTTTTGTTAAGTGATATCAATTATGCACCGGAACAGTTTTCACCTTTATTTACGTTGATTCACCGGTTTTTAGCAGAAAACGCTGTGGTGATTATTGCCACGCCACAACGGATGTTAGGCGCACCGTTTGTTGAAGCTTTGTTACCAAAAGTAATAACCAATCAACTGTTTTATAAAGAAGATGTTTCCATCAGCATCCTCTTGTTATTAAATCACAAGAAAGAGTAAGCACCTCAAATCCTCGTATTTTCTCCCTCTCTATGAATCTCACTTAATGTGACATATATTTGTTCACTTAAACCCCAGCAACTATTATCTGTTGCACCTATATGAACCGGTTATTATTCACCTGTTTTTGTTTTTTTTGCTGGATACAGCCCGCTGTTTCCCAACTACCAGTACTTGGTTGGGCCAAAGTGTTTGATGCTTATAGTGCGGATTATAGCAATGGCCGTACGGTAGGAGTGGATGCGCAAGGAAATGTATTTTCTGCGGGATTTTTTGAAAATACATTAGACTTTGATCCCGGCCCTGGATTGCACATGATGACAGGGGGAGGACCGTTTAACCAGGGAATTTATATCAGTAAATTGGACATCAATGGTAATTTTGTCTGGGCAAAGCAGATACCTACTACTATTTCCTGGTCAGCGATTGAACTTAAAATTGACAGGGCTGGCAATATTTATCTTGCAGCCGACCTTCGAAATACGGCGGATATGGACCCCGGTCCAGGTGTTTTCATGATGTCACCCATAGGGTTCAGGGATGCATTTGTAATAAAACTTAATAATGATGGAAATCTTATCTGGGCGAAAAAATTTGGCGGACCCGGAGATACCGGGCCACAGGCATTTTCTATAGATCTTGATCCGCAGGATAACGTTTTCATTGGTGGACTTTTTAACAACACAGTGGACTTTGATCCCGGTCCCGGCACAGTCAATATGACGTCTACCGCCCATCAGCAATCATATATTGTAAAACTCAATAATAACGGCGATTATCTTTGGTCAAAACAATTTGGTAATGGTTCAGTAACTTATGCTAACAGTTTCATAAATGATATTAAATGTGACGGCTTTGGCAATCTGCTCATCACAGGAAGTTTTGCAGGCACCTGTGATTTTGATCCCGGATCAGGAGTATATAATTTAATTAGTTCGGCAGGAAGTACGGGCGATGGGTTTATTGCCAAATTAGATGGCAACAGTAACTTCATTTGGGCGAAATCCATCGGTCAGTCCGGGGGTAACAATCATTATATAACCCCAATCGGCATTGATGTGGATGGCATGAATAATGTTGTTATTTGCGGATATTTCATCGGCAACTTTGATTTTGATCCGGGAACAGGGGTTCAAAACATTTCCAGCATGAGCCAGGATTGTTTTATCCTAAAACTCAACGACCAGGGTAATTATTTATGGGCAAAAAGAATCGGAAGTGTTGACGGTTGTACCGGGAATGATCTGGTTACCGATGTTTCAGGAAATGTATACATTATCGGCTCGTTTGGTAATTCAGTTGATTTTGATCCGGGTCCGGGTGTACATATTATTAACAGCACCCATTATGGAGCTTCCGCAGTAGTTAAACTTTCTCCTGCGGGCAATTTCATATATGCTGCTCCATTTCAAAGTATTGATTATGGCACCAGTCTGTTCAGACGAATGGTTATTGACGCAAACCTGAGTATTTACGTCACCGGTTATGCGTCCGGTATCAGTGATTTTGATCCGGGTCCAGGCATTTTTCCCTTAGCGGGCGGATCCGAATCACCTTTCGTTTTGAAACTTAACCCATGCCCCAACAGAACTTCATTCTCACTTGATATCAGTACCTGTAACAGCTATACCCTGAATAACCTGGTTTATGATAGCTCGGGCACCTATGTACAGACCATCCCCAATTCAAGTGGTTGTGACTCTGTAATTACACTTCGCCTGACTATCAACAAAAAAAGAACTGAACAATTAAAGACAATCTGTAGTGGTGAATCATTTTTCGCAGGAGGGGCAATTCAATTTACCAGCGGTACCTATATTGACACCTTGCATTCTGTACTTGGATGTGATTCAATCGTTACAACCAGGCTCACTGTAAACCCTTCTCCAGATCCTGATCTCGGACCTGACAGGAGCATATGCAGAAATTCCAGTATTACACTGACCCCTGGAATATTCATCAGTTATCTATGGCAGGATAATAGTACAGCACCTGAGTTTACAGCTACTGGAACAGGTTTATACTGGGTAAAAGTCATCAACAGTTTCCAATGCTCGGCTGCTGACTCCTTCCGTATTAATACTATCAACAACCTGCCGTCAGGTTTTCTGAATAAAACAGATAGTGTGTGCAGTTATAAACCGGTTGAACTGATTCCTGCTTCAAATTATACAGGTTACCAATGGTCAACCGGTGCCACTTCTAAAACGTTACAGGTTCAGTTACCGGGAATCTACCGGCTGACGGTCACGGATGCGAATGGTTGCAAAGGAACCGATAGCACAGTAGTATTTGCCAAACAGTGTATTAATGGCGTCTTTTTCCCTTCTGGCTTTACACCGGACAATAATGGCAAAAATGACCTTTTTAAACCGTTAGTATATGGCCGGCTTGTCCAAT
>Ga0209480_10000565_pt1 | contig 30186 bp, 25 predicted proteins | sample JI61114C2DNA_FD_187501 | JGI IMG/M metagenome (GOLD analysis project Ga0209480, IMG submission 187501) | Wastewater effluent complex algal communities from Wisconsin, to seasonally profile nutrient transformation and Carbon sequestration -... | ecosystem: Engineered > WWTP > Effluent > Algae... | reverse complement strand
TGCAGCGTTTCGTGCGTTTGCAAATAATACCTGGCCATTTTCTTCCCTCAACTTATTGATCTTTGTAAAATTCGCAGTTGATATTAGCGCTTCACCTCTTAATTCGATTGTTTTAATGCCAAGTTTAGCGAAATCTGCATAAAGGGGAACAGACTTCATGCTCTTCACATTATTTGTGATCTCTTCACCACGACTGCCATCTCCACGAGTAACAGCCCTTAATAGTTGGTTACCTTCATAAACTAGAGAAATACCTCCACCATCATATTTTGGTTCTACGCTGTATGTAATTTCTTCATCAACATCAAGTTTCAGCAATTTCTTTATCTGTAAATCAAAATCAACCAGATCTTTTTCATTGTAACTATTCGCTAATGAAAGCATTGGCTGCAAATGATCGATTTGTTTCGCATTTTCAGTGATCTCAAGGCCGACACGTTGAGTAGGAGAGTGGTCGGACCTCCATTCCGGGTGCGCTGCTTCAATTGCTTCCAAAGCTTTGAAAAGAAAATCATATTCAGTGTCACTTAAAATAGGTTCGTTGAGCGTGTAGTATCTCCATTCATGGAATCTCACAACTTCTGCTAATTTATCCGACAATTCTTGAGAATCAATCTTTATTTTATCAGAAAGCACATCTCTTGAAAAGCTTACTAATTTATCTATGTTTTCATTCATAGTTGTTTCACCTTTAATATTTTAGGAGCGAATTGCTCCTGTGAAGCTTCAATGTATTGTGCAGCAGTTTCTGCTATTGTTTGTTCAAACGGAATGTAAGAAAACCCATTGATATCTAAAGAACGGCTATTATCGAAAAGGTATAATTTTGATGATGTAGTTGCTGTTTCTTTAGTTAACATTGGACGAGAACCTGTGATAAATGAGCGCAACTTATCCAATCTCCAGGCAATAGCAAGGATCCACTTCTTAGTTGGAATGGATGGCGTATTTTTCTTGAGTTTGCTTGCAATAGTTTCTAAAAATTCTTTGTAAGAAACATTTTTGCCAATCATGAGATATTTTTCTTGACTGCCTTCATGATCCAACATTCTAATTGCAAAATCTGCGATGTCCCGAACATCTACAAAACCTGTAGTACCTTCCGGATAGAATTTACTCCCTCTCCACACATGATTGAAGAATCCATTAGTGCCCACTTTCCAGAATCCACTTCCCAATATCAACCCCGGGACAAGAATTCTGACATCAAGACCTTCTGCCTTTCCGCGCCAAACTTCCAACTCTCCAAGATTTTTAGTAATTGCATAAAATGAATTGCTTGGGCTGTCCTCAAACTTGACATCCTCGTGGATCATGTCGTCATTGGTATTTCTACCTAAGGCTGCAATGGACCCGATGTAAATAAACTTCTGAATGTTATTTTCAAGTGCAAGATTGACCATATTGGCAGTTCCCTCAATATTGGTCTTCGCCAACGCTCTCTTGTCCCGACTATCAAAGGAAACCAAGGCACCACAATGAATGACATGAGTAATACCTTCATATGCTTCCTCTAATCCGAAAACATCTGTCAAATCTGCTACATAACTTTTTACTTTGTCTTTGGCATCCCCAAGAAGGCTCATATCGCTTTTCTCGCGATGTATGATCGAAATATTGTCGAACCCATTTGCCAGTAACGTTCTTACGACGTAGGATCCAACGAGGCCAGTGGCGCCGGTGACGAGGATGGATTTATTCATGGGCGAAAAGTGATGTGTGATGAGTAATATGTGGAATAAATGTTGGATGTTGAATGTTGGATGTTGGATGGGATGCTCCAATGATAGCGTTCATTTTAATTTCTGTTTTTTGATTTCTAATTTCAGCATGGGTAATGGGTAATAGGTAATGGGTAATAGGCGCTAGTAATGTTGAGTATTGGATGTTGGATGTTGAGAATCCTCCCCCTGCCCCCCTCCAGAGGGGGAAATGCTCCGAAACTTTATTTTTACTTTTCATTTTATTTCTTTCACAAACAACAAACTGCAAACAACAAACATCAAACTTCAAACTTCAAACCTTCTCACCTTCTCACCTCAAATCATCTCCTTCGTCCCCTGATATATGCACCCACCAATATTATCCACAGATGCTCCGGTCACGGTTGCCATCATATTCGGAATGTTCTTTACACGGAGTAGTCCGGCAAGTGCCATTAACAATGCTTCTTTAAATTCTACAATCTGTTTGGGTGGAATACTTACATGGATACCGTTTTCATTGAGACAAATTTCTGCAATACATTCCATTAGGTATTGATTATAAGCTCCGCCACCTGTGACTAGCATGCTTTGACCATGAAAATCAGTATTTTCTTTTAAACAAACTGATTTAATCTCTTGAGAAATGCGTTCTGCAATGAAATTACAAAAAGTATTAAGCTTATCTTCAGGGCTATAATCAAAAGATTTAATGATGGGCCAAAGTTCCTTCATGATCCAGTTATTATCCAATGATTTTGGATACTGACCATTGAAATAATCAAGTTTATTCAATTCCAATATGAGTTCTGGCTGAAGTACACCTTTTCTGGCAGTCAATCCATCCTGGTCAAATGCCTGACCAGACATCGATGCCAGCTTATTTAAGACCTGATTAGCAGGGCTCACATCAAATGCAATATAATGGTCATCTACTCTGGCACTTACATTTACGATTCCGCCAATATTTAGGCAAAGTGGATATTCAGAGAAAAGTAGACTTTCAGCCACCGGAATCATAGGAGCACCTTGGCCATTTAAAGCGACATCAGTGCTTCTAAAGTCACAAATGGTGGGATAGCCAGTAATCGCTGCTATAGATGCGCCATGACCTATTTGTAGCGTCATATGATTTTGTGGTTCATGGAATACTGTATGTCCATGAGATGAGATGAAGTCCGGTTTTATCGATGTTCTCTTGAGAAAAGTATTGGCTAGATCTCCAATATATTTACCAAAAGTAACATGAGCCAACCATAATTCTTTTGCTGATGAAAGATAGGCTTTCTTTAATCTTTCTTCCCAAAAAACACTTAATTCGAATGTTTCAGCTTCGACTATTTCCCAATCAAGAACTGTTTTTTCTCCTTCGTCACCGCACTCAAAGCGACACAAAGCAAAGTCGATGCCGTCGAGTGAACTGCCCGACATAACACCGAGTCCATGATAAACTTTCATATTTTATTGCTTTAGGCTTTCGACATAATTAGCTAAGAGCTTAATTTCGTCTTTAGTGAATACATTTTTATAGGCAGCCATAGTATTTCGACCATTGCTGATTACAAATAATTTCTCTTCTTTTGTTAATAGTGATTTACTCAGGTCCATAGCTCCGTTTAAACCGAGTTTGCCGTCAGCTCCATGACATAATTTACAGGTAGTAGAAAACAAAATTCGTCCTGCTTCCAAGTCCTTTTCCTCTTGCGTTAATATAGGTTCCACGTCATCTTCTTCTGAACTTATATTTTGCTTTGGATTAGTGTTGACGCAGCTTATAATGGATAAAGTACAAAATATAAAAATGATATAGCGTAGCATTTTTTCTGATGAATTCTTTTTGATTTACAATCTGATTTTAATCCTGAATATCAATTCTATTTTAAAATATTCGAGATAGGTTCAAATGTATAATAAAGTTGGGGAAATAAAAAACGCGCCCGAAGACGCGTTATGTTTTATATCAAAATAAAACTATTTTTTTCCTATCCATTCTTTCAATGAATCTGCATTCATTTTTACGTAGTCATCGTTTTTAGCTTCCTTCGCTAAAGCAAGAGATCTTTCAGCTGTTTTTCTTGCTGCTGCATAATCGTTTAATTTAGCTTCGATCAAAGATTGTTGACGAAGTACCCAGAATTTTTCACCATTCTTTTCAGTTGATTTTTTGATCCAAGCCAATGCTTGATTCAAGTCTTTACCTTCATCCAAATAGTATTTAGCTGCTGCAAAATATTCATCACCTGAAGGACCCTCCATTTTAGATTTGATTGCAGACATAACTGCGTCATCTGTCGAATATGTAAATGGAACTTTGACAGCTGTTTTATCCCACATGATGGCAATATTTGCACCTTTACTAGTTATATCAGTTACATCTATCGTAAAAGTTTCAAATGAAGGATTAATAGTCATAGGACGAACAACAACTTTAGTTGCAACTTCAGTTTCTTTGAAGTTAGATTCACTAAGATTACCACCCATAGTTAAATCTTTATAAAATATTACTGTCCATTCATTAGCATTTGGAATGGTATAGATAGCATATGTACCTTTGTCAAGTGTTACAGTACCGATAGTTGCTTTATCAGAGAAGGTTACTTTAGTAGCTGAATTAGCGCCAGTTCTCCATATTTTACCAAAAGGAACAAGTTCGCCAAAAATAGCACGTCCTTTCATTGAAGGTCTGGAATAATCGATGTTTACATCACCCAAACCAACACTAACTTTAAGAGTAGCCGATGGAGAAGCCGCAGGCGTTTTGATCTGAGCCTCTAATACAAAACCTGACAAAAGACAGGCCATAAATAAGAATAATCCGGAAATTAATTTCATGTATATAATTTTAGTTATAAAAAATGCAAAATTACAAAAAATGATCTTTATTAATGAGACCTTCAATTTAAAATAACGTTAAATATAAGTCTCATAAATTCTTTCAAGCTTAAGACAAATATCTTTCTGAATTGTTAATGATTCGAAAGTATTTATTTTATTCTAGCTAAATATTCCTTTACTTTGCAGCTTTTTAGAAAAGCAACTTTAAGCGTACAATGATAGCAATCAGCAATTTATATATTCAATACGGTGACAGGATCCTCTTCGATTCTATTTCCACCACTATAAATGTCGGTGAGAAAATAGGTCTGACAGGACGAAACGGCGCCGGTAAATCTACTTTGCTAAAGATTCTAGCCGGAGAGATCAACCGCTATGAAGGCATCATCGACAAACCAAAAAGCGAATCAGTAGCATACCTCCATCAGGATATTGAGATCAGTGGTGACAATAATGTTATTGAAGAAGCGCTCAAGGCTTTCGAAGAACTTAATGAAATAGAGCGTCAGATCATTAAGTGTGAAACTGATCTTGGAGTAAGAGAAGATTACGAATCTGACAGCTACTCAAACCTGATCGACAACCTCACGCATCTTACTGAACAATATGAATACAGGGGTGGTAATCAGAAAGAAGCCAATGCTGAGAAGATCCTGAAAGGTCTTGGTTTTAAGAATAATGAATTTACGAAGAAAGTAAGAGAGTTAAGTGGTGGATGGCAAATGCGGGTAGAACTTGCAAAAATGCTTTTGACCAAACCTGATTACTTGCTACTGGATGAGCCTACGAATCACCTGGATATTGAATCTATCATTTGGTTGGAGGAATTCTTAAGTGATTACAAAGGGGCTGTGGTGCTTATTTCTCACGATAAGATCTTCCTTGACAAGATCACCAAACGCACCATCGAAGTCGAACTCGGTAAGATATATGACTACCAGGCCAACTATTCCAACTACTTGATACAGCGTGTCGAAAGAAGGATAATGCTTTCTGCAGCATTTGAAAATCAACAAAAACTCATAGCACAGAAGGAAAAAACCATCGCTCGTTTCATGGCAAAGGCTACGAAAACTTCGATGGCACAATCCATGCAGAAGCAATTAGATAAAGTAGAAAGAATTGAACTCGAAGATGAAGATACTTCATCCATCAAGTTGAAATTTCCTGTTGCCCCCCGTTCAGCAGAAGTCCTCATAAAAGCTGAAAATGTTGAAAAATCATACAATGGCATAAACGTTTTTAAAGGTGTTGATTTTCATATAACACGTGGAGAAAGAGTGGCATTTGTTGGACAAAATGGTATGGGTAAATCAACCTTAGCAAAAATACTTATTGGAAAAGAGAAAGCCGACAATGGTACTGTTGTCTTAGGACCAAATACCTTACTTGGTTACTATGCACAGAATCAGACTGATGCCATGAACATGGATAAAACGCTTCTTGCAACCATGGAGGACGAGTCACCTGCTGAAATGCGGACTAAATTGAGGAGTATTCTTGGTTCATTGATGTTCAGTGGGGAAGATGTTGACAAAAAAGTAAGTGTATTGTCCGGAGGTGAACGTGGAAGACTTGCGTTAGCATTGCTATTGCTGCATCCAATTAACTTCCTGGTCCTCGATGAGCCTACGAATCACTTGGACTTAAAAGCAAAGGAAGTTCTTAAAAAAGCAATCCTTGATTATGATGGGACACTTTTGGTTATCTCGCACGACAGGTCTTTTCTCGAAGGGTTAACTGATCGCACCATAGAATTCAGAGATAATAAAACCACAGAATATCTGGGTGATATTAACTACTTCCTTGAAAAACGTAAAATGGAAACATTCCGTGAAGTGGAAGCAAGTCAAAAACAAACTGCAGCAGCAAAAGTTGCTCCACCAAAAGTTCTTGACAGCACTGAAAAGAAAGAACTTGATAAAACAGAAAAGCGCATCGCTGATTTAGAAAGAGAGATCAAACAGGTCAATGAAAAAATGGGCAAAGATGATTTTTACGGATCTTCAGATTACGAAGCTATAACTAAGAAATATCAACAATTGCAAAGCACGCTTGAGGTGGAGATGGAGAAGTGGGAAACGCTTATATAATTGTTAATTATTAATTGTTAATTATTACTTGGCGAAGATTAGAAATGGCTATAACTTACTTGAGAATAACTAAAGATTAAAAGTGAATTATTAATTCATTTGAAATCAAGCATTGCGCCATAACTAGTATGTCCTGTATTAATTTTAATTATAATTTAAAGGCAAAAATGAAATTTACTTCAAAATGAATAACGATAAATAAAAACTAAATTACCTCTTTTACAGAAAAAGCTAAAACGATAATGAGTGAATAAGCACGACAGTTCACCGACCAAAATAACAATTAACAATTAATAATTAACAACTACAACATGGCCGACAATAAAATAATCTTTACAATGACCGGAGTGAGTAAGATCATTCCACCTAATAAAGCCATTCTTAATAATATCTATCTATCGTTTTATTACGGAGCTAAAATTGGTGTACTTGGTCTGAATGGTGCCGGTAAATCTACATTGCTCAAACTTATAGCAGGAATAGATCCTAATTACAATGGTCACATCACTTTTGATAAAGATTATAAAATTGGCTATCTGGAGCAAGAACCAACACTTGATCCTGAAAAGACTGTGCTTGACATTGTGAAGGAAGGTGTGAAAGAAGTCGTCGATATACTTGCTGAATATGAAGCTGTCAATGCAAAATTTGCTGAAGAGATAACGGATGATGAGATGAATGCCTTGATAGAAAAACAAGGTGAACTAACTGAAAAGCTAGAACAAAAGGATGCCTGGAATCTGGAATACAAACTTGAGATGGCCATGGAAGCACTTCGACTTCCTGCACCTGACGCTAAGGTAAGTGTCCTATCAGGTGGAGAACGGAGAAGGGTTGCTTTATGTAGATTGCTTCTGAGTGAACCCGATATTCTGTTATTAGATGAGCCTACCAATCACCTGGATGCAGAATCTGTTGACTGGTTGGAACAATATCTTAGAAATTTCCCTGGAACTGTTATTGCAGTAACACACGATAGATATTTCCTTGACAATGTCGCAGGATGGATTCTCGAATTGGATAGGGGAGAAGGTATTCCATGGGAAGGAAACTACAGCTCATGGTTGCAGCAAAAATCTAACAGACTTGCTCAGGAAGAGAAAACAGAATCTAAACGCAGAAAGATACTTCAGCGTGAATTAGAATGGACCAGAATGGCTCCTAAAGCTCGTCAGGCTAAATCTAAAGCACGTTTAACAGCTTATGAGAAGTTGGCAGAAGAAAGTGGAAATGAAAAGGAAGCAAAACTTGAACTTTTTATTCCACCGGGACCACGTTTGGGAGATCTTGTGATCGACTTTGAACATGTAGCTAAATCATATGGTGACAGAACATTGTACAACGATCTTACATTCAAAATTCCTAAAAATGCAGTTGTCGGAATCATAGGTCCAAATGGTGTCGGTAAGTCCACTATGTTCCGTATGATCACCGGTCAGGAGCAACCTGATTCAGGAAAGGTCATCATTGGTGACTCTGTGAAAATCGCTTATGTAGATCAGTCTCACGAAGATCTCAAACCGGAGAAAAGTGTCTATGAAGTGCTTTCCGGAGGTTTAGATAATTTGTTGGTCAATGGCTTGAGTGTTAATGCCAGAGCTTACATTAGTAAGTTCAACTTTAATGGAACAGATCAAAGCAAAAAAGTAGGTGTATTATCAGGAGGAGAAAGAAACAGATTACATCTTGCCATGGCATTGAAGGATGGTGGTAATGTGATCCTATTGGATGAGCCTACGAATGATATTGATATAAATACACTTAGGGCTTTAGAGGAGGCTATAGAGAATTTTGCCGGGTGCGTACTTGTTATTTCACACGATAGATGGTTTATAGACAGATTGGCAACGCACATTCTTGCATTTGAGGATGAAGGCGCCTATTTCTTTGAAGGCAACTATTCTGATTACGAGGAGAATAAGAAGAGTAGATTGGGAGAGCAGAAGAAGAAGTCGAAGTTTAAGAACCTTTTGTCTATCTAGTAAAATTAGAAGTTAGAAATTAGAAGTTAGAAGTTAGAATGAGCGACTAGATCCAAAAGTATCTAAAATGATGAATGGTTAGCACCGAAGAAAAATATTAATTGTTTGGTCAAAATAAATAAAAGTATTATTTTTACTTATCAAATAACCCAAACAATTCATCATGTATTCAGACTTAAAAATCCGTACTAAGGATTTCTCAATTTCAATTATTGGAATTGTAGAAAAACTTCCTTTTTCTATACCTTGTAAAATTATAGCATATCAACTTATGAAATCCGGGACCTCTGTTGGAGCAAATTACAGAGCTGCCTTAAGATCAAGAAGTGATAGAGAAATGATCTCAAAACTAAATATTGTGCTAGAAGAAGTAGATGAGGTTTGTTATTGGTTAGAAATAATAAAAGCTAAAAATTACTTTCAATCAGAAGAATTGGAATTAAATCTAAAGGAATCCAATGAATTAACAGCAATCTTTGTTACATCACTTAGAAAATTAAATTATAAAGAACAAATGAAAAAATTAAATAAGTAAATTTCAATCGAAGTGAATCATTCTAATTTCTAACTTCTAATTTCTAATTTAAAAGATGTCCAAAAAAACACTACTCATTCTCGCAGCCGGCATGGGATCCCGATACGGAGGCCTTAAACAACTTGATGGTCTTGGACCAAATGGTGAGACGATCATAGATTATTCTGTGTATGATGCCATTCAGGCAGGTTTCGATAAACTGGTATTTGTGATCAGACCACATTTTGAGGAAGAATTCAAATCAAAAGTTTCTTCAAAATATACTTCACTTGCGGAAGTAGTTCATGTACATCAGGAAGTTGATTCTCCGATAGCGGGTATTGATACTTTTCCAGAGAGAGAGAAGCCTTGGGGCACAGGACATGCAGTTTTAGTGTGTGAGTCAGTGATCCATGAGCCATTTGCAGTTATAAATGCAGATGATTATTATGGAAAAGAAGCATTTGTCCAAATGGCAGATTTTCTTGACAATAGGATCTCTGAAAATAAAAATTCTCTAATTGGGTATAAATTAGGTAATACACTTTCTGAGAATGGTCATGTATCAAGAGGTGTTTGTCAGGTCAATGATGAACTTCAATTAGTAGAAGTCAATGAACGAACCAAGATAGCACGGGAGAATGGGACGATTTATTATCATGATGGTGATCAAAAATACCCACTATCAGAGGAAAGTTATGTTTCAATGAACTTTTGGGGATTCCATCCTGACCTTTTCCCAATGTTTAGAAAGGGTTTCTTAGACTTTGTCAATTACAGCCGACCGACTGAAAAACAGGAGTATTTTATTCCTTTGGTTGTAGATTATTTGATTAAATCAGGCCGCTCTGAATTTGAAGTTATTCCATCCAACAGCACATGGATAGGTGTCACATATCAGGAGGATCGTCAGCCGACGGTGGATAAATTTGCGGAAATGGGGGAGAGAGGAGATTATCCGGAGAAGCTTTTCTAAAAGTTTAATTTTTCAGAGGTTTTATTTTGGATGAAATTCATTTCTTGCAAAATTTATAGAGTAATTTTCCCAAACTTTGGCATTGTTTATTGCTGGCCACACCTCCTTTGGTTCATTCACGAAAGTCCACATTTCCGTATGTTTTTCGTTCATAAATTTTTCAGAAACACATCTTTCCAGCATTAATTTCAAAGGATCATAGTAGTTATTTGTATTCAAAATGACTATTGGCACATTAAGAATGCCGAGCCTTTTTAAGGTAATGGCTTCCAATAATTCTTCCAAAGTACCACTGCCTCCCGGCAAAGCAATAAGACCATCAATATTCAAGAGAAACTTTGCTTTCCGCTCATGCATCGTATCTACATATTCAAAGTCAGTAACCATCTTATGTCCCCATTCTACATCATTCATAAAGTTTGGCATTATGCCTTTTATTTTGCCTCCATGATTTAAAACTGTATCAGCCAGATGACCCATCAGACCGGTAGAGCCACCACCAAATACAAAATCTACACCATTATTGAGTAGATCGATGGTCATTTCTTCTGTAGCTTTAAAAAAACTTTGATCTATTAATGCACTTGAAGCACAGTAAACACATATTTTCATTACTTATATTTAAATTCGTATAAAATTGAGTTTATAAATTCAATTTACCAAATAGTGCAAAAAAAAACAGTAGAAGAATTTCTCTTCTACTGCCTTATATTATGTTGCATGAAACTTATTCAATGACCAATCTTAAAATCTCAAACCAATGGTTGCCTGATAAAGCACATTTTTGTATCTAGGAGTATTAGAACCGGGTTCACCATTTTTGGAGACATCCCATGCTGCTCTTGCCCCGATAACTATATTATTCACATTGATGTCAACGCCACCAGTCAGCCCAAAGATGTTTTTCTTAATATCATCGTTTTTGAACTCGTCTTCCTGATCTACGCTGACTCCAGGACCATTAAATTCATCCTTTTGTTTAAGAAGATATGAATATTGTGGTCCTCCAAGAATTGTAATAAAATTTGTTGGCTTAATGGCCAATAAAATTGGTACATCTAGAAAAGTAGAAGTCCTTGTAAAAGAATATTTAGTTCCTAAAAAAGAACCATCACCCTTAAATCCTTTTTGAGAGTATAGTAAAGCTGGCTGTATCCCAATCAAAGCTCCTAATGGCATATTCAAGAACACTCCGCCTACAAAACCAAGTTTTGGATCAGCTACAAAATTATCACCTTGTTCATCATAAACATTAGATAAATTACCACCTGCTTTGATGCCGATAGAAAACCTTTCTCTTAAATCCTCATTCGAATCCTGAGCAAAGATGTTGGCATTAAATACTGTTATCACTAATATCGCAAAAATAAATTGTTTCATTTTCAATTCTGTTTAATTTTAAATTAAATATAAATTATCATTTAAAAATATATGATTTAAGGTTTGTTTCCTCTAATCACACTCAATAATATGGATATGGCTGCTATCACTAAAAGTAAGTGAATAATAGCTCCGGCTTGATATCCAATAAATCCAATTGCCCAACCAATGATCATGATCACTGCAATGATATATAATATGCTTCTCATCGTTAATTATTTTTAATTCGTTATTAATAGTGTGGATTAAATAAATTAATATTCAATCAATATAAATATAACTTGAAAGGGAATTAAAAAATAATGGATCCTTACTTTTTAAAAAATGCAAAATTTGCATGCATACTATTTCAAACTAATAAAATAATTTATTAGTTCAATAACTATTAATAAATTTCTAAAATAGTAGAAATAATTAGGCGTATTTGAGCTATTTATACAAGCCTGATGGAGCAGAAAAACTTTAAAAATTTCATAAATAAATTACCAGGCTATTTATCCAAAGCTTGCAGTATATCTGCCTTTAAGTCGTTGAGATTTTCGATGCCTGTAGACATTCTGACTAAACCGGGAGTAATTCCTATTTCTTTTCTTTTGTGAATTGGAATATTTCTGTGTGAGGATGAATCAGGATGCAATATTAGTGTATCCAAATCGCCTAAAGTAGGAGCGTGAGTTATTAATTGCAGCGCATTCATAAATTTTTTGGCTCCCTTGAGACCTCCCTTCACCTCGAAGCTCATTAATGGTGCATGGTTCGACATTTGATCAATAGCCAATTTATGAAATGGATGATCTGAGAGTGAAGTATGATTCACCCTTTTTACTTTGGGGTGTTGCGATAAAAATTCTGCCAGAGCATTTGCATTGCTGCATTGTCTTTCCATCCTTAAATGCAATGTTTTCAAGCCTATATAAGTAAGCCATGCTTCGAATGGTGAGCAATTCGTACCCAGTAAGCGCATATTCTTCAAAATGTCACCATTCATCTTTGAAGTATGTGTACTCACTATACACCCTGCTATGCTATTTCCATGACCGGCTAGATATTTAGTTGTACTATAAATCACATAATCCACACCCAGGCTTAAGGGTTGTTGCAAATAAGGCGTACTAATCGTATTATCGCACACTGTGATAATCTTATTTTTTTTACAAAAACTTGCAAGTTTTTTAATATCAACACAATTCAAAAGGGGATTTCCAGGAGTTTCAAAATAAACTGCTGTAATTTTACTTTTCAATTGCAATTCATTCAGTGCATCCGTATCATTAAGATCTGCATAAAGCAGCGTAAATCCAATCTTTTTGCTGATTGAAACCAGCAATTCTGTACTGCCACCATAAAGCCCATCAGGTGTCACAAGAACATCTCCAGAGTTTAATAGTTCGATCATCAATGTTGAGATCGCAGACATTCCGGAAGAGGTCATAATTGCCTTGACGTCTTTTTTTAATGAACCTTTTTCTAACAATGCTATCTTTTCTTCCAAAGCTTGCACTGTAGGATTGCCATACCTGGAATAAACAAAGCCTTCCTTTTTGCCTTCAAAAATATCTATACTATGCTCCAATGACTCCATCTCATAAGAGGAAGTAGCATATATTGGCAATGTATGAGGCTTATCAGATGGCACTTTATACATTTCTGCTACAGCATATGATTCATTCGAAAACTTCACTTTGGATTTTTTTGATGACATTTGTACTTTATTTTAACTTAAAATATTTTTAAAGGTAGATATTTATCTGCTATGAGAAACAAAAATACATGAGCGAAGAGCAAGAATATATAGACAGTGAAGCGGAGCAAGGAGAAGAATTATACCTGCATTATTCATTTACTGTTGACAAAAAGCAAGGTCCTATCAGGATAGATAAGTTTCTGATGGATAAAATGCAACAAGTCACCAGGAACAAACTTCAGAACGGAATAAGAGCCGGAAGTGTGCTAGTAGACGGCAAAACAATAAAGCCAAATTATAAAGTAAGACCTCTGGAAGTCATTGAAATTGTTCTTCCACAAGCCCCAACAGATGCTTATAGGGTAGAACCTGAAGAAATGGATCTTAATATTGTCTACGAAGATGCTGATGTAATGGTGATAAATAAACCGGCAGGGTTGGTGGTTCATCCGGGACTTGGAAACAAATCAGGAACCTTAGTAAATGGCCTCGCTCATTATTTTCAACATGTGCTTCCTATCAAAGCAGGGAATAATAATGACAGACCTGGACTTGTGCACCGCATAGACAAAGACACAACAGGCCTTTTAGTCATAGCAAAAAATGAATACGCAATGACACATTTGGCTAAGCAATTCTTCGATCATTCTGTTACAAGAGAATATACTGCTTTAGTATGGGGAGATTTAGAACCAGCCGAAGGAAGAATAGAAGGGAACCTTGCACGAAACCCTTCTAACAGAATGCAAATGATCGTTTTTGAAGATGGTATCACCGGTAAGGAAGCTGTGACAAATTACAAGACGATGGAGTCATTCTACTATACAAGTCTTGTGAATTGCATTCTTGAAACAGGTAGAACTCATCAGATCAGAGCCCACATGACATATTTGGGACATCCTTTGTTCTCAGATGCACGCTATGGTGGCGATAAGATTTTAAAAGGAACAATCTTTACAAAATACAAGCAGTTTGTGGATAATTGCTTCAAAATATGCCCACGACAAGCATTACATGCAAGAACATTGGGTTTTGAGCATCCAGTTACCGGAAAACGATTAAATTTTGAATGTCCAATTCCAGATGATTTTGAGCAATTGATAGATAAGTGGAGAAAGTATTTGATGAGTAGGAAGATTGAGGAATAATTGTTAGTTGTTATTTATTAATTATTATTTGGGGGATTTTCAATAAATTTAAATAGTTTTTATAGATTTTTATTTCTCCGGGATCAGCGAATTTTGTATTTGATAAAGAATAATAATCGGTAATTATTTCAGCCTGTTGTTCATAGTTAATTCTCTTAATTTGTCTCGACATAACGATGTTCTCTAGTGAATGGACTCCGCCATAGTTATATCCTGGATTACTATTCTGAGCAAGAAGTGCCCTTATGATATAAACTGAACCAAATCGCTGGTATTGCCAACAATGTGAAGCTTCATGTATCAAGAGTTCTCCAGTGATTTTTCTATTAAAAAAAATGGTATTAAACCCAACGAATGCCATTGCAACATCACTAAAATAATGTTTATAAAGATCAAGTGAAATAGTATTTAAATTAATGGAATCATTAAAGACACTTTTGATAATATTCTTTTCTTCATGATTTAATGGTCTGTTTTTCCAATGAATGAAGTCAATTATCGTTTGAAATAATTCAGGAATTGCCAGTATATCCAGAATGTAGAATACAAATTCATAGGACCAAACAATTACTCCAATACCTGAATAACGATAGTGAACTAATAATTCATGCTTATTAAACAAGAGCTGAAATAAGACTATAAAATGTTTAAAAAACCTCCAAATTCTAAGAGGGTAGGAGGTTAGCAAATACAAAAGTCGATGCCCGAGCAATATTATTTTCTGAAGCAGCTGTTTCAATTTATTTAATTGTAAGAAATTGATTTGACAGGAGAAATCCTTGCCACTAAGGAAGAGGGTATAACCAGGAATAACATGATTATGAGTAAGGTGCAGATATTAATCAACAATATACTTTGTATTGAAAATTCTATAGGCGCTATTGATAAATAATAATCTGCCTCATTAAGCTTAATAACTTTAAAATGGTATTGAATCCAAGCCAATCCTAATCCGACAATATTACCCCACAATAAACCAAAAAATATTATGCGGGCTGATTGAAGTAAAAATATATTCCTTAATGGTCCGTTTCTCATTCCTAATGTCTTTAGAATTCCAATCATCTTCAACCTGTTTAAAATGAAGATAATGAGCACTGTTGCCATATTGATAAGACACACAGCGATCATCAGACCTAATATAACCACTTCATTGTAATCTTGCAGTTGGAGCCATTCAAATATGCCTGGAAATTTATTTCTGATAGTAGTACTAAAGACGTCAGCAGGTAACATCTCATTATACAGATAATCATTAATAATTTCGAGGTCGTTGAGGTTTTGTACAAATATTTCATACCCGGAAAACTGAACAGGAGTCCAATTTAATAAGTCCTGGAGGACAGATGCATCGCAAATGGCAAACTTTCTGTCATATTCTTCAAGACCTGTTTTGTAAACACCTACTATTTCAAATTTTCTGCCTATTTGTGAACCTCCAACCACAAAATATACAACTATTTCATTTCCGGTTGCTAGTTTTAACCTGCTTGCGGTCGTTTGACTAATGATGATAGTTCGTCCTGTGGAGTCATTTATAAGCTTTCCAGTGCCTGATACTAGGTATTTATTGACAAAAGAAGTATCAAAATCTGAAGCTACACCTTTGAGCACTAGTCCTTCAATTTGATCTTGAGCAGATAAAATGCCAGGCAATTGGACGAAACCTTGCAAATGACTAACTCCACCTTCTGTAGTTCTTTCAGACTTTCCCAGATAGACGCGACCACCGAAAATAGTCCGGTCTTCTGTATAAGCCACAGACTTAATACGCAAAATAGAATCAATAAGGCCCGGTGAAAGGACTAGTGGTTTGGGTTCAAGTGCTTGATTATACTCAGGAGCATTGAGATGAATATGACCCCAGAAATCAAATACTTTGGATTTAATTTGATTCTTAAAGCCCATAACCAGGCAAGTAGTGAGCAACATTACTGACAGGCTGAGCGCCACTGAAACAATGGCCAATTTAACAATAAAAGAAGCAAAAGCACTGTTTTCATGCTTATTGATCCTTGAGGCTATAAAGTAACTTAGATTCAAATCTTTTAAATAATTAACAGGCAAATCTACAATTTGATACATTTGCAAAAGATTAATACTTTGAATTTTGTAAAAATAAATTCAGGGAATACAACAAAAGCCATACAAAAAACATGAATTTTATAGAAGAACTGAAGTGGAGAGGTATGCTCCAGGATAGCACTCCCGGTGTAGAAGACTTATTTAAGGAAGGCCCGGTGACGGGATATATTGGTTTTGACCCAACTGCTGCTTCGCTAACCATTGGCAATTTTGTCCAGGTGATGTTATTATCATTTTTTCAAAGGACCGGCAACAAGCCAATCGTCCTCATGGGTGGTGCTACAGGCCTAATCGGGGATCCTTCTTTTAAAGACAATGAAAGAGTGCTCAAGACAGCCGAAGAAGTGCAAATTAATATTGATAAGCAAATGCTTCAGTTTAGGAAGTTATTGAATTTTGATGGACCTAACGGAGCCGTTTTTGTCAACAATTACGACTTTTATAAAGAAATGAATGTGTTGACTTTCTTACGTGATGTAGGAAAGACACTGACTGTCAATTATATGGCGAGCAAGGAATCTGTAAAAAAGCGCATGGAGACGGGGATTAGCTTTACAGAGTTCAGCTATCAGTTGCTTCAGGGTTATGACTATCAGGTCTTATATGATAAATATGGCTGCAAGATACAGATGGGTGGATCAGATCAATGGGGCAATATCACTGCCGGAACAGAATTTATCCGTAGAAATGTAGGTGGAAAAGCCTATGCTGCCACCACACCTTTGCTTACCAAGGCAGATGGACAGAAATTTGGTAAATCTGAAACTGGAAATATATGGTTGGATCCTGAAATGACCAACGCTTATCAGTTTTATCAGTTTTGGTTGAATAGTAATGATGCGGATGTTCCTAAGTTACTGAGATACTTTTCTTATAAAACAAAAGAGGAAATAGAAGCGCTTGATCAATTGCTGCAGACAGATCCAAATGAAGCCAAAAGAACACTTGCCGAAGAATTGACTGCAAGAGTGCATAGTGCAGAGGATATGGATTCAGTAAAAAAGGTTTCCTCCTTGTTATTTGGAAAAGGATTTGACGAGACTGCTGTTAAGTCACTGGATATTTCAACCATCAATTTGCTGAAGGGAGAATTACAAGTAGTTCAATTACCGATGGAAAAATGGAATTCAGGTAGTTTAATTGTTGACATTCTAACAGAAGATGCCAAAATATTTGCTTCTAAAGGTGACGCCAAACGCGCTATACAGGGCAATGCACTTCAAATCAATAGAGTTAGAATTTCAGAGCTAAGTTCGGTAACTTCATCTGATCAGATCTTTGCAAATAAATATGTATTTGTGGAAAATGGGAAGAAGCAGAAGGTGCTGGTGGAGTTGATTTAAAGAAGGTGAGAGTGTGAAGAACTGAGAAGGTGAGAAGGAAGGCAAAGCGAACAGGGAGAAGCGAGTGGCGAACAGTGAGAGCTGGCGGAATAGCATAATTTAAACTTGCAGCGATCTTTTTAATAATCTGACTTAATATTTATGGGATAAAAAATTAGAAGGTAGAAATTAGAAGTTAGAATGACGCTCCATAGGTTATTACCGATTTCCGATTACCGATTATCCATTCCTCATTTCTCAATGATTCTTATTCAAAATCTACAGTTAGACAGTTTGAATTTTGCTCCTGATAAAAAAAATATTTAACAATTAACAATTAACCACTACCTTCGTGTCATCTTATTGGGGTGCTGACCTTCTGTCGGCTGAGATAATACCCATTGAACCTGCCAGGGTAATGCCGGGAAGGGATGGAAATTTGTGAATAGATGCTGCTGTGAACCCCTTATGGCAGTTTTCATAAATTATTTTTCAATGTTAAATTTTAAATTTTTGTACATCAGAGCAATGTTGCTCATGGTAACTTTCTTATTTTGGAATTCATCTTACGCTCAGGAATTAAAGGTGATTGTAAGAGATGCTGAAGGTAAACCATTGCCGGCTGCTTCAGTCAGTATTTCCAATAAAAAAGCTATCACGGATCAAAGTGGTCAAATTATCTTTAACAAGGTTGAATATCCGGCTAAACTTATGGTTTCCTATGTTGGGTTTATATCCATTGATACCACGCTATCCGGTATAGTTTCCGAAGTTAGATTTCGACTAAGGGAAAGTTCCACAATGCTTGAAAATTCATTGGTTATAGCCTCCTGGGCGCCTGACAATGGAAGCGTTACGCAAAAAACGATTAAGAAAACCGATTTCTATTTAAATTCTCCGAGTGACATGCCTGCATTACTTGAGAATTTACCCGGATCAGTTTCTACATCTGATGCTGGAAATGGCATCGGTTATTCCGGTATTCGCATCCGAGGAAGTGACCAATCGAGGATCAATGTCATGATCGATGGCGTTCCTGTGAATGATGCAGAATCTCAAAATGTTTTCTGGGTGGATCTTCCTGATCTTATTGAAGATGTTGAAATGGTGCAAGTACAACGCGGTGTGGGAGTGTCAACTTCCGGTCCGGGAGCATTTGGTGCCAATATTAATCTGCAGACAGGCAAGCTATCTGATGACATGGGTGTATCTGCCAATGCCGGTTATGGCTCCTTTAACAGCCAAAAATATGGTCTTGCTTATAGTACCGGCAGATTCGGCAAATATTTCAATATGAAATTAAGAGGAAGCAGGATCACCAGCGATGGTTATATTGACAGAGCCACGTCTGATCTATGGGCAGGTTCTGTTCAAACCCAGTTTAAAAAAGACAAATTGACGCTTGCTGCCAATATTTATTGGGGAAAAGAGCGGACTTATCAGGCATGGAATGGCATGCCTATACAATATTATCTCACAGATAATAAATCAACTTACAACTCAGCAGGATTGAAGAGTAATGGTACCTTTTTTGATGATGAAACAGACAATTATAGCCAATTGTACAGCAGAATCATTGGAACATACGATTTTAAAAAATCTTCCTTAAAATTAACTTTTTACAATACACTGGGTAAAGGCTACTACAATCAATATCGGGAAGAAAACATCAATGACTATTTTGAGGATGTGGAATTTCAGGATGTAAGCCTGGTCAGAGAGCGATGGTTGGACAATGATTTATTGGGTATCAATTTATTATATGGTTTTAAAGCAAATAAATGGAATATACAAATAGGCGGAAATGCCCAAAATTATGCCGGAAAACATTATGGAATAATTAAGACCATCGAACAAATAAATGTTTGGAAGCCAAGAGAATACTATTCGAATGAAGCAAATAAATTTGAGAGTAGTGTCTTCCTAAAAGGGGAAAAGAGATTTAATAATATTAGTGTTTTAGCAGATTTTCAGGGCCGAAATATTAAATATGAATACGAAGGTTTAAATACTACCAATGACCTTACTCAATTGAGTAAAAGCTATACCTTTTTTAACCCAAAATTAGGGTTATCATATTACTTGAATGAGATCAGTAGCTTTTATTTATATGGCGGTGTTGCACATAAAGAACCAAATAGAGATGATTTTACAGATGCTGCGCCCGGAAAGTTGCCAAATCCTGAAAGATTGATCAATTCAGAAATTGGATACAGATATACTGCAAATAAATTCCAACTTACGTTCAATCAATATACTATGTGGTACAAAGACCAATTGGTGCTTACCGGTAAGATCAATGATGTAGGCGCATATACAAGGTTTAATGTGGACGAAAGCTATCGAATAGGCGTTGAGTTGGATTTTAAATATAAAATTTCTGATTGGGTGTCATTGAATTCAAATCTCGCATTGAGTAAAAACAAGATCCCTGACTTTACAGAATTTATCGATGCAAGTGCCATTGTAAATGGTGAATTTGAATATCTCGATCAGGAAGCTAGATCTCTTGGAACAACTGATATTTCATTTAGTCCGAAGGCTATCTTTTTTGGACAAATTAGTTTTAATCCTTTCTCCACAACTCAAAATTTATTCAAAAGAGCAGCTTTATCTTATAATTACAAATATGTCAGCAGCCAGTATTTAGACAACACTTCTAATGAATTTGCACAATTGGATGGTTATACCTTGCATGGTTTTTCAATTCAAGTGCCTTTCAAATTTAAAAAGACGGGATTAACTCTTGATTTCCGATTGGATAATGCATTTGATAAAATATTTGTCAATAATGGATGGATTTACAGATTTAAAGCAGGTGGATATGATGCATCCGAAGGGGATCCTACGGTTCAGAAAGAAGGTGGTGACTATTTTAGCGCTGTTGGATATTTTCCACAAGCGGGAAGGCGATTTTATGTTGGATTAAAATTTACTCTATAATTTAATAGGGTTGGCCTTTCGACCAACCCTTGCGGGACACGCTCTTACAGAGCTAGAAATAAGAAAGGCTTCGAAATTATTCGGAGTTTTTCTTTTTAGGTTAGGCAGGTATAATTATATAACTTTACGATGCATTATTTCATATTTAAAATGACTCTATGAAGTTTTTAGTTGGCTTAAAATTCAGATATACAATTATTCTTTTTGCTTTATTTGTCGTTGTTTCAAATTCGAGGGCAAATGCAATAAAGGATTTTAATATTATACCACAGCCAGTCAGGATTTCTGCAGGGTCAGGAGTTTATGATTTTAGGACTGTTCAAAATTTTACCTTTTCTAAAACACCGAAGATAGATCCAATGCTGGATTTCAATAAGTGGTTAGAAAAGTATTTTGAGATAAAATTATTAAAGTCTACTGGTAATCAAAATCCTATCCAATTTATTCAATCTGATACGTTCACTCACGCAGATGCTTATCACCTGATCATATCCAAAGAAAAAATTACCATTATTTACAAAGAAGAGCGGGGGGCATTTTACGCAACCCAAACATTAAAGCAACTCTTTCCAATAGAAAATAAAGATATTAGCAAAAACAGAAATGTCAAGCTTGAAATACCTTGCGGTGAAATTTATGATTACCCCAGATTCTCTTACCGTGGAATGCACATGGATGAATCAAGGCACTTTTTCGGTCTTGCCGCAGTCAAAAAATACATAGATATGCTTGCCTTTCAAAAAATGAATTATTTTCATTGGCACCTTACAGATGATCAGGGATGGAGGATCGAGATCAAAAAATACCCTAAATTAACGACAATTGCAAACTGCAGGAAGGAAACCAGAATAGGGCATTACAGTGACAGGCCAATAGAATATGATGGTAAAAAATATTGTCATTTCTATACGCAAGAAGAGGCCAAAGAGATAGTTCGATACGCTTCAGAGAGGTTTATCACTGTCGTTCCGGAGATAGAAATGCCGGGACATGCCACAGCTGCCTTATCTGCTTATCCGGAATATGGATGTACAGGGAAAACAATCGAGGCGTCTACGACATGGGGTGTATTTGAAGATATTTTCTGCCCAAAGGAGGAAACATTTACTTTTCTGAATAATGTACTGGATGAGATCATGGCGATATTTCCATCTAAAATGATCCATGTAGGTGGGGATGAAGTTCCAAAAAAGCAATGGAAAGAAAGCAAGTTTTGTCAAGATTTGATAAAAAAAGAAAAGTTGAAAGACGAACATGGGCTTCAATCATATTTCATCAAAAGAATCGAAAAGCATATCAATTCAAGAGGAAGAATCATGATCGGCTGGGATGAAATCCTGGAAGGGGGATTGGCTCCAAATGCTGTGGTAATGTCTTGGAGAGGTACAGCTGGAGGAATGGAAGCAGCTAATCAGAATCATGAAGTGGTGATGACTCCGGGTTCACATTGTTACTTTGATCAATATCAATCAAAGAATGCCGGAGAGCCAATTGCTATCGGTGGATTCCTGACATTAAAGAAAGTGTATACATTTGATCCAATCCCTTCTAAGTTGCCAATTGAAAAGCAAAAATACATTTTAGGAGGCCAAGCAAATCTATGGGCCGAATATATTGCTACTCCTGAACACTTGCAATACATGGCTTATCCCAGATCCTTTGCACTTGCAGAGGCCTTGTGGTCGCAAGAGTCAACCAAAAATTACAATAATTTTCTGTCAAAATTGACCCGGCAAATTTCCAGGCTGGATGCATGGGAAATAAATTATGCAAAACATTTCTTTTCACTGGATATTAATACCATTCAAAATGCAGGTAATTTATTAGCCAATATCACATCAGATGCCCCAAAAAATATGCTGCAGTATAGGATAAGTAAGAACAAATCGAATACAGCATGGTTACCATTCACTGAACCTGCTGGGTTATCTGAATCCGGCACTATTGAGGCGAGATTAGTTGATACTACAAATGATCAAATTTATTCTACAATAAGGAAAGAATTCAATATTAATCTGGCAAGTGGAAAGGAAATTCAACTAACAAATGAACCTAATGAAAAATATAATTCAGGAGGTAAGTCAGCCTTAGTAAATGGCATGATTGGAGCGAATGATAATTATGGTGGTGATGAATGGTTGGGCTTTTTAGGAAAAGATCTGGAAGCAATTATAGATTTGAACGAAAGTAATGCTTTACATCATGTAGAACTGAGATTTTACAATGCAAATGGTCAATGGGTCTATGGACCTCGATCAATTGAAGTATTTGGAGCAAACGAAAAAGACCAATGGGTAAAAATTGAAAAGTCTGCTGAGCAAACTGAAAATGATAAAATCATAAAAGCTAAGATCTATCTCAATGGATCATCTTATCGATATATAAAAATATTGGCCAAAAGGCACGGTATCATTAAAGATGGTTTGCAAGGAGCAGGAAATGAAGCCTGGTTATTCTGTGATGAGATTGTTGTCGATTAAGATGAATTTAGATGTATTAGCCAGTCCGCTCGAAAGAATTTCTAACCAATTATTTACGAAGAAAAGGGTTAACATATTTATCAAACGCGACGATCTGATTCATCCGGTCATCGAAGGCAACAAATTTAGAAAGCTTAAATACAATATAGAGGAAATAATAAAAGGACAATTTAAAGTCATTGAAACCTTTGGTGGAGCCTATTCCAACCACCTTTTGGCAGTCAGTCAGGCAGGAAAATATATTAATATTCCTACGATCGGTTATGTAAATGCTGCTTATGCAGATCCCAATAATCATACTTTAAAAGCTTGTGCTGATAATGGCATGGAGTTGAGATATTTCGACAAAGTAACTTTTAAAAAGATGTTGGAAGAGGGTAGAGGGATTGAAAATAATTCCTACTTTCTTCCTGAAGGCGGTTCTAATGAGGAAGCGCTGAAAGGAACTTCAGAAATTGTTACTGAAATTATATTGCAATTGCCTGGTGTTTCTCACATAGTATGTCCCTTAGGCACTGGAGGAACGATAGCCGGAATGATAACCAACGATAATAAACATTTAAAAATAATAGCAGTTCCGGTATTAAAGATGGATGCTGTTTCTCATTTACAAAATAAATTCAACCAATTAGATTTTGATGATTTAGAGATCTGGCCTGACTGTCATTTTGGAGGTTATGCAAAGATTCAACCTGAGTTGATTGATTTTATCAAGACATGGTATGATGATACCAATATCGTGATCGACCCCATATACAATGGGAAGGCACTTTATGGATTATTCGATAAGATAAATAATGATCACTTTCCTGAAGGTTCCAATATCGTTTATGTGCATACGGGTGGTAGTCAGGGTATTTATGGGATGAATGAGCGGTTTGGATTAAAATTACCTGTAAAATGAAACAATTAAAAACAGAATAAATGAAAGAATGGAGCATAAAGTAACACCAAAAATTCGTGTTAGATGCGAAGCATCATTAGTGAAATTAGTGGCAAGAAGAAAAAAGATTAAATTGCAAGTAGATCAAATAAACATATAAAATTCACAAAGTTTTTATTTGCCATGAATTACACGAATTTTCACGAATAAGCCATAAATTGGATGACATTACTTTGCTTATTGAGCCTAAATAATCCTGTAACAGACTATAAATTCGTGTTAGATGCGAAGCATCATTAGTGAAATTAGTGGCAAAAGAAAAAAGAATAATATCAAGTAGATCATGTAAACATATAAAATTCACAAAGTTTTTTTTTGCCACGAACTACACGAATTTTCACGAATAAGCCATAAATTGGAGGACATTACTTTGCTTATTGAGCCTAAATAATCCTGTAACAGACTATAAATTCGTGTAAGATGTGAAGCATCATTAGTGAAATTAGTGGCTAAAAGAAAAAGGAAATTACAAGTAGATCTTGGATAAATATAAATTCTTAAAGCTATTATTTGTCACGAATTACACGAATTTTCACAAATGAATATTTGTTAAAAATATCATTCAATATTTAGCAGACTCCGGAATATTTATTTTAAAGAACTACTCTTCTATATTGTAATGTTGGCTCTCCAAAGTTGACTATAAGACCCAACTTAAGACCAGAAACTTTTAGATAATTAATTGTCTGAGCATAAAAATCACTTCTTATTTCAGATACACTCTTAATTTCAAGAATGATCTTATCCATTACAACAAAATCAGCAAAGTAACTATGAGGTAAAATCACTCCTTTGTATTTTATTGAAAACTCTTTCTCTCGGCTGAAAGGGATTTTTGCCTTTTCTAATTCAATTACTAAAGCGTCTTTGTAAACTATTTCCTTAAAACCTCGACCAAGTATTCTATGAATAGTCATACAATTCCCAATAATTTGGAAACATTCATCTTTGAAAATTAAATCCTTCATGGGTGTGAAGTTTAAAATGATAAAATATTAATCGTTTCTAAATAAGATAAATTTAATCTTACAACAACATCGTCACCGGATTCTCCATATAACCCTTAAAAGTCTGCAAGAATTTTGCTCCTACAGCGCCATCTACAACTCTGTGATCACACGACAAGGTGACTTTCATAGTGTTGCCGGCTACGACAGCGCCATTTTTCACTACAGGTTTCGCAACAATGGTTCCTACTGCAAGAATACAAGCATCCGGAGGATTGATAATAGCAGTAAATGCTTCAATGTCAAACATACCAAGATTAGAGATCGTGAATGTGTTGCCTTGCATCTCATCCAAACCAAGTTTTTTGTCTTTAGCCTTACCTGCAAGTGTCTTAACTTCTGAATTAATCTCTGAGAGTGATTTAAAATTGGCATTTTTAACCACAGGAACTAACAAACCTTCACCTACTGCAACCGCCACACCAATATTTACGACATAATTCTCACGAATAAAATCATTCATCCATGAAGAATTTACTTGAGGATGCTTGACAAGTGCTAATGATACAGCTTTTATAACTAGATCATTGTATGATATTTTGACTTCTCCTCCCTTATTCAGAGCTTCTCTGGCTTGCATCGCTGCCTCCATATCCACTTCAAGTGTAAGATAGAAGTGGGGTGCTGTAAACATACTTTCACCAAGTCGTCTAGCTATTGTTTTTCTGATCTGGGTTAGTGGATAGTCTTTGTATGCTTCACCGGATGTATTTATGGTGCGACTAGGAACAGAAGCTGCTGATGGTTGTTCAGAGTATGTTTCAATATCATGCTTAATGATTCTGCCACCATCTCCAGAGCCATGAACTTTAGATATGTCTATTCCTTTGTCACTTGCAATGGCTTTAGCTAAAGGACTTGCTTTGACACGGCTATCTGCGGATGAAGGGGTTTCATTCTTTTTATCTTCTTCTTTTGGCTGAGTTTCTTCTGCAGAGTCAGGCTTTTCTTGTGCAGACGCTGTATCCGCTTTAGTCTGCTCAGTAGCTGGCATATTACTTGCACCATTACCGGAGAGTAATCCGGAAATATCTTCTCCATCTTTTCCGATTATGGCAAGCAATGCGCCGACAGCAATTGTTCCTTCAGGAACACCAATATGCAATAATGTACCCTCATAAAAGCTCTCTAACTCCATCGTAGCTTTATCTGTCTCTACTTCTGCCAAGATATCGCCGGGACTAACTTTATCACCAACTTTTTTCAACCAACCAACTATATTTCCCTCTTCCATAGTATCACTAAGGCGGGGCATCATTATTACTTCAGCCATTTCAAATTTATATATAGCCCAAAAATAGACTTTTTAACACAATTGACAAATCTAAGTCTAAATTATGTGGAATAAGTTTTAGGATTCTGTCTTTTTTTAAAAAATTAAAAAAGCCGCTGGTAAAATAACCAACGGCTTTGGGGTGAATGAGGGGTCTCGAACCCCCGACCTTCGGTACCACAAACCGACGCTCTAACCAACTGAGCTACAATCACCGTCTTTAAGGATGGCAAAGATAAAATTATTTTATATCCTGAAAAGTATTTTTTAAAAAATCATTATATGAATTTTGCAAACTATTGAAATTGAAATCATTAACACCTCATTTTATTTTTAATTCGATGTTTGATTGAACTTTTTAAATTTTAATGTGCTTTTAAAAAGGAATATTATAATTATTTCATAAAAAATATATATCATGGATAAGAGGATTTTCCTTAAAAGACTAGGACTTGCGTCTTTTAGTCTAATGGCTTCACGCTTTTTGTTTGCTTCAGAGATTGAGGATATTGATAACGGACCTATATCTGAAGAAACCTTTCCTGAAGGTGGAAAATTTACATTACCGAAACTTCCTTATGCTTTCAATGCTCTTGAGCCAAATATAGATGCTCAAACCATGGAAATACATTACACTAAGCATCATCAGGGTTATGTAGACAACCTTAATGCCGCCATAGCAGGAAAGCCTGCTGCGGGATACTCACTGGAAAAAATCTGTAGCATGGCAAATAACACAGATATGGCAACAAGAAATAATGCCGGTGGGCACTTCAATCATTCTATGTTTTGGCAAAGTATGACACCAAATGGACAAGGCAAACCTTCAGGAGCGTTAGCTACTGCTATTGATAACAATTTTGGATCTTTTGATAAGTTTAAAGAAAAATTTGAAGCTGAGGCAAAAACTAGATTTGGTTCTGGATGGGCCTGGCTAGTAAAAGGAGCTAATGGCAAATTGTACGTTTATTCAACTCCAAATCAAGACAATCCATTGATGAGTAAGCTTGGATTTAAAGGAACTCCATTATTAGGTCTTGACGTTTGGGAACATGCATATTACCTTAAATATCAAAATAAGCGTCCCGATTATGTCGCAAATTTCTGGAAGTTAGTGAATTGGGACTTCGTTGGTGAGCAATATGCTAAAAAATAATTTTTAAAGGATTAGGATATTTAAAATATTAATATACCTTTGCGAACTCTTTTGAAGAAAAGAAAGTAAAGATATTGGAGAGATGGCAGAGTGGTTTAATGCGGCAGTCTTGAAAACTGTTGACTGTAACAGGTCCCGGGGTTCGAATCCCTGTCTCTCCGCAATTTTTTAAATTGGTTCAAAGTGGATTTTTTCAAATATTTAAATAAAAGCTCGCTTTTAAATTTAAATATTTGAAAAAAGACACAGCGACGCTAGGAGCGAACCAATTTAAAAAATTGCATTTCCCCATTACCCGAGACATTAGGGACCATGCAATAATCCCGGCTGCACTAAATCTCCCAAAGCATAATTTTGTACTAAGTTGCCCTAATAAAAGCTCGCTTTTAAATTTTAATAATTGAAAAAATCCACAGCGACGCAGGAGCGAACCAATTTAAAAAATTTGCATTCCCCCATAACCCGAGACAATAGGGATCATGTAATAATCCCATTCCACCCAAACCAAATAATTTCATTCGTATCAATTATTAAAATAAAAGCTCGCTTTAAATTTTAATATTTGAAAAAAGACACAGCGACGCTAGGAGCGAACCAATTTAAAAAATTGCATTTCCCCATTACCCGAGACATTAGGGATCATGTAATAATCCCGACTGCACTAAATCTCCCAAAGCATAATTTTGTACTAAGTTGCCCTAATAAAAGCTCGCTTTTAAATTTTAATAATTGAAAAAGGATACAGCGACGCAGGAGCGAACCAATTTAAAAATTTGCATTCTCCCATAACCCGAGACAATAGGGATCATGTAATAATCCCGTCTACATCAAATTTCAGTTTACAAATGACACCCCGGCCTTTGGCCACCCCTCAGGAGGGGAAGTTCTAACTTTGCTTTTGTTATTATTGTGTAGGAGCGAACCAATTTAAAAAGTTGCATTCCACAATCACCTGAGACAATAAGAATCATGGAATAATCCCAATTATAAATTCAAGTTTTTAATAAATATTGAAAATGCTGTTGGCCTGTGGCTATTAGCTTTTGGCCCTTTTGCTGAAAAAAGATTATTCTTGGTTTCAATTTGATTATGGCCTGTGTTTTTAATTTAAAAAGTTGTGGTTCAAAGAAAACTTAAACAGTCTCTTCAAAATACTCCAATCAATCTATTTATCTAACAAAGTAAATTGTTTGTACTTTTGAACAGAAATCAGACATGGTAAGCATTGAATTATAAAGAAATAATAGATTACAAAGAACTATTGCGATGGGACAATACCCTTTATGCTACGCGCTGTATAATTGGTGTTGTGATCTGCTATATTCTTTTCATCTATTTTCCGGAACTTCCATTCCAATGGTCAGTAGTTTCTGTAGTAGTGGCGATTTCTCCGGATAATAGTCCACAACTCGCTGTGGACAGGATGAAGGCCAATCTATTAGGATGTGCGATAGGTTTTGGTTTATTTTTTGTCCATGCACCAAATCTCATTATGCTATGCATCGGTATTGTTCTGACTATAATTGCCGGGTTATCTCTTCAACTTCAAGGTTCAATCAGAAGTGCCTTGGCAGCAATAGTCGTCCTAATGGTAGACAGTAGTCATGTTCACGATTGGAGACTTGCACTTGGAAGGCTATCATGTGTCATAATTGGCTGTCTTATTGCACTGATGGTTACAATAGGTTTCAATAAAATATTTCATTTAATCAAGAAAAGACCCTTCTTACCTTCAGATATAATTGATCCAAAATCATAGATATACTAATTGGAAATAGATGTGACCACTTTGGAACTGAATTTTTCACAATGTTTGCTCTTTGCTGTTTGTAAATACATTTGGGCAATATAATTTTTAAATAAACTCAAATAAGATAGTCAACCCTATTTCCGCAGAGTATATTAAGGTTGGAATCTTTCCTTAATAAGTTTTTTATCGGAGATTTCATTCCCGGTGATCTCAACATATTTGACATCAGGTTTGAGGTAGGTGCCTCCTGTAATGTAAACTAATATATTGTTTAATACAGATTCTTGTCCATTGATTTTTGTCCGTATTATATACCTATTATCTTCACCAGGCATTAGATACAGATCCAAATTTTTATAGGAAACAATGATGATCTTAAATATTCCTCTTCTTTTATCTACCAATTTTGATTTAATGCCATAGGCAAACTTTCTCTGTACATTTGTCAGCTGAGATATCTTGCCGCCTTCTTCATAATCAATCCAATAGATTTTTATTGGGTCCTTAATATTAATTTTGCCATTTTCATCGTAATTCACTTCATAGATGACAGTATTTTTATCCATTGTCCTCTGCAAATAAAATAGCATGTTTTTATTTGAAGGTGGAATAGGCATGGGATCATACATCGGAATAATCTTTTGGGTGAAAGCCAGCATAGGCAAAAATAGCACTATAAAATAAAGAACTAAAATTGGCTTAAAATTGCCTGGGATCATCATAATACCATGTTTTTTTTAAACTAAGTAAAACCAATAAAATAAAAAATCATTTTATCTACTCGTCCTATTAAATTTCTTTAGCACAAAATCAATTAGTTGATAGTAACTTTCTGATACTTTGTTGAAAAATGTCACAAATAGCTTTGTTACATTATCAAGGTTGAGATTACTATCGCTCATAGCTCTTCTG
>Ga0209480_10000564_pt1 | contig 30224 bp, 31 predicted proteins | sample JI61114C2DNA_FD_187501 | JGI IMG/M metagenome (GOLD analysis project Ga0209480, IMG submission 187501) | Wastewater effluent complex algal communities from Wisconsin, to seasonally profile nutrient transformation and Carbon sequestration -... | ecosystem: Engineered > WWTP > Effluent > Algae... | reverse complement strand
TCCTTTACCAAAGTAATTCTTCTTACTGTCAGCCCTCGTTTGGCAACAATATTAGCGCCTTTCACATCAAGATCCTTAATAACAATGACATTGTCACCTTGTTTAAGGACGACACCATTGCTGTCACGATGAATGATTCCGCCATCGATGTCAGCATCTGCCCATTCTTGAGTCTCATCATCCAGAAAGACCATGCCAAGAATATCCTGTGCCCAAGCTGCATCCCCGAAATCCCTTAGAATCCTGTAAGAAAGCACTTGAACTGCGGTGATATCACTCCAGATAGTTTCTCCCAATATACGCCAATGTGCACTATCTCTTGTTGTTGGATCTTCAATCTGAGAATGACAAGTTTTGCAAAGAGCAACTTGTTCATCCACCGAATTACCCGTTTTTGGAGCTACTACATACGGAAATATAGTTCCTGCAGCACCGCACATCTCGCATTTGGAGCCGGATCTTTGTATAAGTTCAGTTGATAAATTATTCATATTTATTCAATTTTAAGGCGCAAAGGTAAGCTTTTTTGGTTAGCATCTTTCAATGTCCTTATAGATAACCTTTACAGTACCGGCGCCAGAGGTGCATTATCAAGATAAGTACTCTATAATTAAATCAAACGAATCTAAATATTTAGTTTTCAATTAATAGTCTGCAAGACATTTTTTATCTTTATCTTTCAAAATCTACGAATTAAAAATAGGAAGATGAACACGGCAGACCATAATAGAATAATTGATTGCGAAAAAAGGTTGATGGATGCATTTCAACAAAGGGATATATCTAGTCTCGATGAATTAATTCATGAAGATGTTATGTTCGTCATTCCTAATGGACAAACGCTTAATAAGTCTCAAGTCCTCGATAATTATCGTGGTGGAGATATGTACATGAGTTCCATCACCACTAGTGACCTTTTGATGCACTTTATCGGTGATAATGCTGTCGTATCAATGAATGTTGAATTTAGCGGCCATTATTATGACAATGTAATCAATGCAAGATACAGGTATATAAGAGTCTGGAAACTTTTCTACGGCCATTGGAAAGTGATTTCTGTGGGAGGAATTCCTATCACCTAATTTATTTAAAGATTTAATAAACTTTTCACAATGACTTCTGCTGTTATTTCACTTCCTTTCAAAGAAGGATGGAATTGATCCGGACCATAATAGGAGTAATCATTTGTTTTATCACAATATTCCTTCCAAATTTTACCAACAGGACATAAAATTGAATTAGTTGAATTGGCAGCATCCGTGTAATTATTTATCACACCATTGAAATTTTCATAATTTGCCAATGCAGGCCACACCATAAAATATGCGAGTCTTGAACCACTTTGTTTGCAAAGATCATTGTATTTAGGACCATATTCCAATAATATTTCCCTCCCCTCCGCTTGCGATGATGGACCTTGTTGAATCACCACAAAATCGTATTTATTGTATGAAATCAATTGTTGAACTTTGCCATCATCCCAATGATCTGAGATGGCATAATTGGGTAATGCCAGCATTTCAGTTTTTATATTTATACCATATATTTTTCCTTTATCTGACACTAGACCGGGCAGGTCATTGACATAAGTCAGGCTATTCCCAACGAAAAGTATTGTGATCAAAGAATCATTCTTTAACGGGATGAATGTTAATTTTTCCTTGCTACAGGCACTTGCCGCCATTATATGAATAGTCATTAAGAAGAGAATATTCAATAATCCTGGTACTATAATACGCTTGTTCATTAGAATTAATTTATGGTCCGTTTTTATCTTATTAGCTATTATTGACCAATTTATACAAAATTGTTGAAAATGAGTCTCAATCAACATTTGAAAGCATGAAATAACTCTAAAATCTAATTAAATTCTTTTCTATTAAGTCACGGATACTTAAAAAAATCAGCCCATACTTTTAATATTTGTCTAGTGAAAGAAAAGACGTAATTCGATAAAACATAACTTATCGGTATACCGAATTGAATCATTTTTCAAAACAACAATGAAATTGTATATTTGAATTATAATAATTGCAATATGGCTGTTGAATTTACTGTTTCCGCAACATTTTCTGTATCGAAGAAATTATTATATGACACATGGCTTAGTTCAAGCGGACATGGCGATATGACAAATGACCAGGCTGAATATTCAGATATGGTTGGAGAAAAATTCTTAGCTTATGATGGTTATATCTGGGGGAAAAATATTGAACTTATTCCCTTTGATAAAATCGTTCAATCATGGCGAACTTCAGATTTTTCAGATGACGAGGAGGATTCCAGACTGGAGATTTCTTTTTTTTCTGAAGATGAATATACAATATTGACTATATTTCATAGTAAATTGCCTCCTCACGGTATGACTTATAAACAAGGTTGGATTGATAATTATTTTGAACCAATGACAGCCTATTTCAATTCATTGTGATCAAAAAATTCCCTATCAAATGCTTGTATTTAATCTAAGATTCATAATTCTCCTAATAATATTTCAATTAATTTATTTTCATGAGGTATTTACCCAAAATCCCGGCAACCCTATAAGCGAAGGATGGTATGCCGATCCTGAAGGCACAGTTTTGGGAGATCAGTATTGGATCTTTCCTACTTACTCGGCAAAATATGAAGAGCAAACTTTCTTTGATGCCTTTTCATCTATAGACATGATTTACTGGCAAAAACATTCAAATATCCTGGATACCTCTGCGATCAAATGGGCAAAGCAGGCCATGTGGGCGCCATCGGTAGTTCAAAATAAAGATAAGTATTATTTCTTTTTCTCGGCCAATGATATTCAACGTCCGGAACGGGAAGGCTGGGATGAAAATAATCCGATCAATCACAGTGGAGGCATAGGCATAGCTGTAGCCTCCAATCCTGCAGGACCTTACAAAGATTATTTAGGAAAACCATTATTGAGTGATTTTTATAATGATGCGCAGCCCATCGATCAATTTGTATTCAAAGATACCGATGGTCAGTGGTACATTATCTATGGCGGTTGGAGTCATTGCAACATTGGAAAATTAAAAGACGATTTTACAGGATTTGTTGAATGGCCTGATGGAAAGTTATTCCATGAGATCACTCCTGAAGGCTATGTCGAAGGGCCATTTATTTTTTTACGCAATAATAAGTATTACTTCATGTGGTCAGAAGGTGGCTGGGGCAATGATACCTATAAAGTAGCTTATGCCATTTCAGACAAGATCACCGGTCCATATACCAAGATCGGCACCATTCTTGAATCTGATGCCGAAGTAGCAACTGGTGCCGGGCATAATTCGGTGATAAAATCTCCAAATTCAGATGACTACTACATCGTCTATCACAGGAGACCAATTCCCAATGAGGGAAGAGACCATCGTGTGACCTGCGTTGATTGGCTCTACTTTAATGAGGACGGCACAATTAAGGAAGTTAAGATGACTTTTGAAGGGGTGGGAGAAGAGAGGTAGTCAGTGGTCAGTGGTCAGTAATCAGTAATCAGTAATCAGTAATCAGTAATTAGTAATTAGTAATCAGTAATCAGTGGTCAGTAATCAGTGGTCAGTAATCAAAGCGGAAATTGGTAAGTGTAGTTCCGGAGATTCATTCTAATTTCTAATTTCTTACTTCTAATTTTTTTTTAAAACAGCAATTAGTTACTTAAATAGTTACACCAAATAACAATTAACAATTAACAATTCCTCCCATGTGTGAGCATCTTATAGAACTCGAAAATGAACTTAAATTAATTGACATCAAGGAAAACTCTCGTGGAGAAGCATGGTCAGCCAATTGCAGGGAATGGGTTTATTATGATTGCTATCTGAAAACTGAAAACATAATAACCAGGTTAAAACTTCCTGATTTTGTCGTAGCTACCAGCAATGATGACCCTCGATCCGGACTTGAAGAGGGCCTATACTGTGAAAAATGCGAAGATGCAATCATGGGCTACCACAGAATTCTAGATGGTAAAAGGAATGTTAAAATAGTCTCCTGAGACCTACGAAAAGTTTAAATAAACTATCTTTACCTGTTACCCAAATGGACTAAAGATTAACTAAGCATGAATTTTATTAAATATATTTTATTTTTAATACCGACGGTTATTTATTCGCAGAATGATCAATGGTCTGTTTACATGACTCCATCTGAAGTGCACAAGCAACTTTCAGACTATATCGGAAAATTTGATATTGAAGTAAAAATGTGGATGGAAACATCAAAAGAACCAATGATTGTCACTGCAAAGTCTACAAATAAAATGACCTTAGGCGAACGGTTTCTTGAAATGAGTCAATCAGGAGACATGATGGGTATGGATTATCAGGCATCATCAATACTTGGTTATAACACCATTAGCAAAGAATTTACATTTACTAACATCACCAATATGGGTACAGGAACCTTGACGTTAATAGGAAAATGGGTTGAAGAAGGAAAATCAATCGATCTCAAAGGACAGATGGTTAATCCTGAAAACAATGCACTAATAGATGTTAGACAAGTAATTAGTTTTTTGGACAAAGATCATTTTCTGGTGGAAAATTTTGACAAATTCAGTGACGGTCCAGAGCAAAAATCCATAGAATACAGGTATACCAGGTCTAAATAATTAATAAAAAATCCTCTAATAATTAATGAAATTACAACAGACCATATTAATGTTGATCATATTGTCAGGTTCAAAATATGCTTATACACAAGATTATATGTTCAATGTCATTGATCAAACATGGATGGCACCGGATCTGAAGTTGAGACAATTTGAAATTGAAGATACCTTGCAAATTGGAAATACTTTCTTCATAAAAAAAGAAAAGCTAGACAAATTCATTCCTAAAGGGTGGAAACTGCCAGATTTAAATGATATAAATTTATTAATTAAAAATCTGGATGGGCCAACAAATGACGATGGTGGCAAAATCATTTCTGCAAATAATCTAAGTAAAATAATGCCCTTTAGACTAAATGGCATTTACTATGAATCCATGAAACAATTAATTGGCGTTCACTCAATGACAGCTTATTATACAGCAGCTGATATAGAAAAATCTATTGATTCAGAAATAGAAACCACCCAGGTAAGTTTATATATTCATTCAAATAGAAACGGCGAACTTATTGTTGAACCATTATATTCCAAAATTAAAAATGGTCAAATTTATTGCAATGTACTCTTTATTAAAAAGATATAAATCGGACAATTATGAATGAACTTGAAAACAATAGAGCAGCAATTCCATTTCAAACAATTGATTGGGCTTCAATCGAAAAGATTGAACACAAGGGCCAGGAAGGCACTTCATTCTGGCAAACTATTCAAATCGGAGGTTTAAGAATTAGGAAAGTAGCATACCAACCGGGATACATTGCAGATCATTGGTGTCAGAAAGGACATATTGTGCATTGCCTGGAAGGTTCATTTGTAAGTGAATTAAGTACTGGGGAAGAAATATACTTAACTAAAGATCAATCATATGTGGTTTCGGATGGCTTAAGTAGTCATAGATCTTATTCAAAAGAAGGCGTTTTACTATTTATTATAGATGGAGATTTTCTAAAGTAAATTCACAGGTAATTCTTTGCTTCTAAATTAAAGATAACCTGGTGAGGTAAATATAAATTGGAAAAAGTAAAAAGCAGTTGAGGATATTTCTACTTTGTTGATAGCTAGAGTTTATAGATAAATTATTCAGTTTTAATATTTAGATTCTATTTTTTAAATTTGCCAAAAAACAAATATTATTAGCCACTAATTTCACGAATGATGCTTTGCATCAAACACGAATTTATTCATGCATTATACTCGATGTTGCTTGCGCGGTAGTGCAAAAAAACATTCTAAATATTCTACTTCAAATTATAATAACTCAAACTACGATTAGCAAACGTAATCTCTTTATGGAAGCAAGGGCTAATAAATATCTTTCTTTATCCATTAGGCTGAATCATCCAAAATTAACTTTCATAGATTTTCGATACAATTTCATCAAATTGTTTAATTTTCCAGCCTAATTCAAGGATTAATAAAAATATGAAACGAACAATTATTCTATTGCTGTGTACAATGTCAACTATGCTGTCTGCACAATTTTCACACATACAATACATGCGACCAAATGACCAAAATGGTTTAAATATTTTTGAGGAAAGCAAAATGGATTCTACTCCATATAGCGGACTAAAAGTTAAACTAGGTGGTGATTTCGCCTTACAGTTTCAAGGATTAAATCAATCTAACAATCTCAATAATTTGGTTGAACTTGGAAATAATTTAAATCTTCCAACTGCCAACTTAAATCTTGATGTCCAATTATTGGATGGTGTAAGAATGCATCTCAGAACCTACCTTTCTTCCCGCCATCACAATGAATCGTGGATTAAAGGAGGGCATTTGACCATAGATAAACTTGATTTTATCAAACCCGGTTTTCTAAAAGGGTTCATGAACCATGCAACGTTGACATTAGGTCTGGATGAATTCAATTACGGAGACGCTCATTACAGACGTTCAGATAATGCCAGAGCTATTTACAACCCATTCGTAGGAAATTACATTATGGATGCTTTCTCCACTGAAGCATTCGGTGAATTAACAATTCAAAACAATGGACTCCTCGTAGTTTTGGGCGTAACTAATGGTAAAATAAATCAAAGTGTCGTAGTCGCTGATACTACTGACGACAAGCCTTCTATTTATGGGAAACTTGGTTTTGACAAACAGTTTACTAAAAATCTCAGAATCAGACTTACGGGATCGGCCTATTATAATAAAGGCGCTACTACCGGCAAATGGCTTTATGGCGGGGATCGTGCAGGTTCCAGATATTACAGTGTCCTTCACACATTAAAAGATGCAAATGGAAATTCAGAAGGGACAGATTTTGATGGGAGATTCAATGCAGGCTTTACACAAATGACTGCACTTCAAATAAATCCTTTTTTCAAATTCAAAGGATTGGAGTTATTTGGTATCTATGAAATGGTGATTGGAGACAATGTAATTGACGGAAAAAAAGAAGGTAGTTTCACACAGATCGGCGCCGAAATGCTCATTCGATTTGGAAAGCAGGAAAAGTTCTACCTGGGCGGCAGGTATAATACCGTTAATGGTAAAAGATTTGAAGGCGACCGCGTAGAACTTGAGATCCTCAGATATAATGTTGGCGGCGGATGGTACATTTCTAAAAATATCCTTGCCAAAGCAGAATATGTGAATCAGGAATATAAAGGAGCTGGTTGGGATGGTCGTTTTGAAGGAGCAAAATTTAGCGGATTCAATATCGAAGCAGTTGTTAGTTTTTGAAGGTGAGGAGGTGAGAAGGTGAGAATGGAATTCCAAAATTGTTGATTCCGAAAAATAATTATGCTTGCAATCACAAATCGATTCAGTAAATATTTCAATTCAGTAAATTTTAAGATCTGTTAATGCAATGGATTGAACTTTGAGTTTTTCAACACATTATTCTATTCACAATTCACTAGGTCTAGGGACATTTTGCCACTAAAATCCAGATCATATATATTTTTAAAAACCATCTTCCCATCTTCTTCTGCGCTTTCTCCATAACCTTCTATATAAGAATCACCAACTTTCTTGAAGGCAACTTCCCGTATGCTTTCTTTGCCTTCTGACATGAATTTATAGTCAAGTAACAAGATATCAGCCACCATTCTACCTTCTATTTCTCCGGTATTTTTATCTTTGCCATCAAAACTATATGTCAAAGTACCGGTCACCACACTATCCTGAGTAATTGTCTTCATATATACTGTATCTTTTTTGTGCAAATATTTGAAACAATCAATAGAACGAACTATCTCTTTGGGTACATCTACATTTTGCTCCTCCTGCTTGGGATTTTGTTTGCATGAGACGATAAATGATAAGATAAATAGCAGATATATATATTTATTTGAATTCATTTTTTGTATTAATTTTATTTGAAGGAATAAAAATACAATTAAAATTTAAAACTAATTGGTTCTAACAAATTAGTTGAAATTAAATCGGAGTTTTGATTTTGCTTTTAAAATAAAAAATATGCGCAAAACCATGTTCTCTGACGGATTCCCATCCTAGGATTAATCATACCGTTTTCTTATAATTTATCACCGCCCAAGCATTAAAGAATAAAGCAAATCCTGTCATGATCAAAAATTTATATTTTATATCACCAAATGTACTCCCTTTCAAAACCACCATCCGCATTACCTCAATGAAATGGGTTACCGGATTTAGATTCGCGATTACCTTAGCCCAACCTGGCATGGAATCAATAGAAGTAAAGAGTCCACTCATGAGCATAAATATCATCATGAAGAAGAAGGCTACTGACATTGCTTGTTGCTGGGTCTCAGAATAGGTGGAAATTAACAATCCTATTCCCAATACAGCTATCAGAAATAAAAATAGATAGGAATACAATAGGAATATACTTCCTAATGGCTTAATACCATAGATCACCATGCCGACTCCAAATAATCCAACTGAAAAAACAAACACTCCTATGGCCCAGAATGGAATTAATTTACCAAGTATAAAGTACGTTTTTTTAATTGGTGTAACATTGATTTGCTCTATGGTACCTACTTCTTTTTCTTTGACAATATTCAAAGCACACATATACGCACCGATCATGGTAACTAATGTAACAAGGATACCCGGAACCATAAACCATTTGTAATTCATCTGTGGATTAAACCAATATGAGGAAGTGGCATAGATAACCGGACTTAAATTCACCTTTGGTAAAGGTTGGAAATTCAATCTGATATCATTGTTGAAATTTGATAAAATATTGCTCAAGTATGCCCCTCCCAGGTTAGCCTTTACGCCATTGATGGCATTTACTGCTATGAAAACCTGACCATGATCTTCTTTTATTAGGTTTCTTTCAAAATTGGCTGGAATTTCTAGTATTAGGTCAGCTTTATCTTGCTCTATCTGGAGTGTTGCTTCCTTATATGAATTACTGTATTGAGACAAGATAAAGTAACCTGAACCTGTTATTTTAGATATCATTTGCTGTGAGAAGGACGAGTGATCGTGATCCACTATGGCAATATTTATATTTTTTATTTCATAATCTGCTGCCAGTGGCATTATCATCAATTGTATGATCGGTGCAGCAAATATCATAGGTAATAATGCTTTATTCCTAAATATTTGTTTGAATTCTTTGATCAGTAAAAACTTTAGCGTCCTCATATCCTTAATTGATAATTAAAAGTGGAAAGTTGAATTGAGATTTCATTAAGACAATCTTATTTTGAATTTTTTGAAACTGATGAATAATAGAAATACAGTCATTCCAAGGAGTACCATCGTTTCTTTCCATATAGCTGCAATGCCTAGTCCTTTTATCATAATAGATTTAACTATAGTATAGTACCAACTGGATGGAAATATTTTAGAAACGACCTGGAGAGGTATAGGCATATTCTCTATAGGGAATAAAAATCCGGTCAGAAGTAGTGTCGGGATCATCATTCCAATTAACGAAATGAGCATGGCTGATTGCTGAGAGTTTGAAATATTGGAGATCAGCAAACCTAATGATAGTGATGTCAAGATCAACAAACTACTTTCCCCAAATAGCAACATGATGCTCCCATTGATGGGCATATCAAGCAGTGTAACGCTCAAGGCGAGTATCACAACTAAATTAATCAACGACAAAAAGAAGTAAGGAATGGCCTTGGCAATGATGACGAGGAATGGATTAAACGGAGATACTAATAGTACTTCCATCGTCCCACTTTCCTTTTCTTTAACGATAGATACTGATGTCATCAGGACACAAACCAATAACAACACAAGTGCCATTACTCCCGGTACAAAATTTGTTGAACCTTTAAGCTCTGGGTTGTAAAGCATTCTGATCTCAGGTACGATTTGGTAGGGCATTTTTTGAGTTACCGAGATTTCTTTCTGATAGGATGAAATTATTGAATTGATATAAAATGTGAGTGCGGTTGCAGTATTTGGATCAGAAGCATCTGCGATGATTTGAATCTGTGCACTTCCAAGATGCGCAAGATCATCCGCCATTTGAGCAGGGAATATCACAGCAGCCTTAATAGTGCCAGATTTAAATGCAGTTTCAATATCCTTGTGACTCATAAGTGAACGGACAATTTGAAAAGTATTTCCTGCTTCCAGTTGGTTGGTGATCCTTCTTGAGGTTTCATCTTTTGCATAGTCACACACCACAATTTTGGAATTTTTGATCTCATTTGTTAGTGCAAATCCAAATAGCAATATCAATGTCACAGGCATTCCAAATAACATTAATAAAGTCTTTTTATCACGGAAGACATGGAGGAATTCTTTTTTAACGAAGGCGGATAGTGCGGAGCTCATCTTTTATAATTGAAAATTGATTAATATATTTTGGGAAATATTTACTCTGATTACTTAAGGCTTATGGCCAATAGGTAATAGCCTATGGCCATAAGCTGATGGCTGATGGCTATGTTGTGGAAACGAGATAGTTTATTTTATTCATCGTATTTTTATTTAACTCTTAAAGCTCATAATATCCTTTTAAAGATTAGACCAATAGCCAATAGCTGATGGCTTTGTTGTGGAAATGAGATCAGTTTTTTTGTTCATGTTATTTATGTTTTAAGTATTAAAGTACATTTTATTCTTTGTAACGATTGAGGCCAATAGCCAACCAACTATTTACGAATTATGAGTAATTGTTTTATAAATGCCTGAATCATTTTAATTTCCAGCTCAATTAATTCTTCAAGTTTACTTAATTTTTCTTCAGGAGTCCACTTAAACTCTCTTATTATTATTAAATATGTTTGCAACTCAAAAGCAGATCCTAATGCTATTTGCAAAAATCTGGCGTAATCCTTATCACTATTACGACTGCTGCCCTCAGCAATGTTAGCTGGTATAGAAACCGCTGCTCTGTTAATCTGAGATGTAATAGAAAATTTTTCTTCTTGTGGGAAAAGTTTTGATAATTGGTATGTCATTTTCACTATTTCGATTCCTTGTTTCCATACATTTAATTCTTTGAAATTCTTCATTAGATTTTTTTTTAATATTTTGTAGAATTGGTGATTGTTATTAAGTTTATTTGTAATAAGAGGAGCTTTTCAAGCATAATTATGATAGATTAAGCAAATGGCTAATTGTTATAGCTGATGGCTTTGTTGTGGAAATGAGATCAGTTTTTCTATTCATCGTAATTTTGATTTAAAAATAAAGTACATTTTATTCTACGAAAAGTATGGAGCCAATAGCCAATAGCTGATGGCTTCGTTGTGGAAATGAGATTATTTTTTCTATTCATCGTATTTTTGGTTAAACATTTAGAGTAAATATTATTCTTTGTATCGCTTGGAGCCAATAGCTAATAGCCAACAGCCAATAGCCATTTTCAATTCTCCCCTCTCGCAGCCCCTCTCGCCATCTCATAAAAAACCTCATCCATAGTGCCAACACCAAATTGCTTTTTCAGATTAGCAGGCGTATCGCACGCTTTCATTTCACCATCTACCATCATAGATATTCGATTGCAATATTCAGCTTCATCCATGTAATGGGTTGTAACGAATATCGACATGCCACGATCTGCGGCTTCATATATCAAGTCCCAGAATTGTCTTCTGGTGACAGGATCAACGCCTCCAGTGGGTTCATCTAGAAAAACTATTTTTGGATCATGTAATATGGCTACTGAAAATGCTAATTTTTGCTTCCATCCAAGGGGCAAACTACCAACTAGTTTTTTTGACTCATTTGAAAGTCCGAGTTGGTCTATCAATTGACTGCTTTTATATTTTATTTCTTTGTCTGAAAGACCATAAATTCCGCCAAAAAAATTAATGTTCTCTATTACTGTAAGATCTTCGTATAAGGAGAACTTTTGACTCATGTATCCAATGTTCTTCTTAATTTCTTCCGTTTGTTTATAAATGTCAAATCCTGCGATGGTCGCGCTTCCTGAGGAAGGAATGGAAAGACCGCAAAGCATTTTTATAGCAGTTGTCTTACCTGCCCCATTTGCCCCCAGGAATCCAAATATCTCCCCGGCATAAACTTCAAAAGTGATCTCATTTGCCGCAATAAAATCACCAAATTTCTTTGTTAGTTTATCTGTTTTAATTACAATATCTTTCATGCGGTCTTATTCATTAAACGGATGAAACAATCTTCAATAGTGGGAGAAATAATTTCTATTTCAATTGATTTGTGTTCAAGTTGATTTAATTTATTTTGTAATTCTGATATTGTAAGTTCATCAACATCTATGAAGGTAATATGAATACTATCTCCAAATGAATAACTACTTTTGATCAACGTATCATGCCTAAGGTCTTTCAATAATTTACTCATGTCATCTGACCTTATCGCAAATAATTTATCTGGAAATTGTTTGGTGATATTATCCGGAGTATCTATAGACATGATCTCTCCATCTTGTATCAAGGCGATTCTTTCACACAAGGATGCCTCGTCCATATAAGGTGTCGATACAAGAATAGTGATGCCTTGTTCTTTCAATCTTTTGAGCATTTCCCAAAATTCTTTGCGAGACACTACATCTACTCCGGTAGTGGGTTCGTCAAGGAAAAGCACTGAAGGGCGGTGGATAAGCGCGCAACATAAAGCTAATTTTTGCTTCATTCCTCCCGACAATTTTCCTGCTCTGCGATCTTTGAATGGCTCGATTTGGATATAGATTTCCTTTATAAGATCATAATTCTCTTCGATAGTGGTATTAAAAATAGTCGCAAAAAATGTCAAATTCTCAAGAACAGTAAGGTCCTGGTAAAGTGAAAACTTTCCAGGCATATAACCTACCTTTTTTCGAATTTCCTTAAAATCCTTTATTATATCCAAATCATTCACTGTTGCCACTCCTTCATCCGGTAATAACAGCGTTGTCAGCACTCTGAGCAAAGTTGTCTTTCCTGCTCCATCTGGGCCAATTAAACCAAACAATTCCCCTTTATTCACGGAGAAAGTTATATCTTTTATCGCCGGACGATCTAATCCAGGATAGGATTTTGTAAGATTATTGATTGTTATATCGAGCATGGGTATTTAGCTAATGGCCACTTGCTGATAGCTGATGGCTTTGTAATGGAAAAAGTGTTATTTTTTTATTCATTATCTTTTTGTTTAAATCATTAAAGTAGAATTTACTTTTCGTAAGTATTGGAGCTAATAGCTGATGGCTGATGGCTGATGGCTGATAGCTTTGCAGTGGAAACCAGATAAGTTATTTTATTTATGTTTAACTATAAGTGTACATTATATGCTTTGTAAAGCATGAGGCCAATAGCTAATAGCCAATAGCTGATAGCTCTGTTGTGGAAACGAGATTACTTTTTCTATTCATCTTCATTATATTTAAACAATTAGAATAAATTATTTTCATTGTAACGATTCGAGCCAATAGCCAATAGCCAATAGCTGATAGCCGATAGCTCTGTTGTGGAAACGAGATTACTTTTTCTATTCATCGTCATTATATTTAAACACTTAGAATAAATTATTTTCATTGTAACGATTCGAGCTAATAGCCAAAAGCTAATAGCCAGTTAAAAAACCACTTCCCCATACATTCCTATCTTATATCTTCCATCATTTTTGACACTTATCTTAATAGCATATACTAGGTTTGCTCGTTCATTTTTAGTTTGTATGGTTTTGGGTGTAAATTCAGCTTTATCGTTGATCCAAGTAACCGTTCCTGCTGAAGTCTGATAACCTCCCTTGCCATCATCTGTCAGAACTTTTACATTCTGATTCAATTTTAAAATGGGTAATTGATCTCCCGAGATATAGGCTCTCAAAGACATATTGCTTAAGTCAGCTATTTTATACAATGGTTTGCCAATAGCTGTCATCTCCTCCTTTTCGGTATATTTAGTCATGACGGTTCCATTGACAGGATTTATAATTACACATTTATTTAACTGATCCGCAAGTTGTTCGATTTGAACATATACAGGCAGCATTTCTCCTCCCAGCGCTGATGTTTGAGTTTGTAATGCAGATATTTGTGCCTTTTTTTGATCATTGATTACCAGAAGTTGCTTTTGTATTTCATCGATTTGTGCATTGATGTCATCTAATTGTTTTGGAGTAGCCGCTTCTGCTTTAAGTAAGTTTTCAATTCGCTTCTTTTCTTTTCCCAGATTTTGAAGTCGACTTTTTGATACAGATTCCTGGGCATTATAGAATGCAGTCTGATTAGTTATGTTCGGCATTCTTTTGCCCGTTGCCTTTAATTGAGCAAGTAGTTGTTTTTTCTTCAGGAATATTTGCACACTATCAATATAACCAATTGTATCTCCGGCATTGATTATCTGGCCTTCCTGAATATTCAGTTGTTTGATGACACCGCTTGCCTCGGCCGAAATTATTATTTCAACAGCTTCGAAAGATCCTGAAGCGTCAAAGGCTTTCTCTTTTTTGCAAGAGGATAACATTAATAATAATGCGAAGGCCGCGAATATATTTATGAACTTAGACATGGTGTTTATTTTCCTTTTGTGGTTTGTTGATTGATTTGTGCCTGAAGTAATTGAAGAATGTGTAAAGCCTGATTCTGCTCGGCTTGATCAAGTGCATTTAGATTGGTGATATAATCAGTTGTTGAAAGTGTTCCGTTGTTTAGTTGACTTTCAGCTACAGATATCACTTTCAACCTTAAGTCAATTATTTCTTTATCTGTCAATATTAGTTCTTTGAATTTATTGATCTCGACTTCCTGTTGTGTCAGGATTAAACTATTATTAAGTTCAAAACTTTCTTGTTGGATATCAATAGAATTCTGATTAGTTATAAGTATAGCACGTTCAGCCTTGGCAGTGTAAAGGTTCGAAAGGTTCATAGTTAATTTTAACCCGCCGATATAGTAAAAATCAAATTGGTTGTTAAAGAAATTGAAAGCAGGTCTTCCATATCCGGCTTGGCCAAATAAACCTAATTTTAAACTGTTTTTAGCAGAGATTAATTGGTCCTGAGCTACGAAGGATGACTTTTGTGCCTGATATAGCCTTAATTCTGGTCGACCGGATACTTCATTTGATGTAATATATTCAGGTTTTACAAAAATGCTTGCTTCACTAAGGGCAGTCTTGGTGAGCATACTGAGCACATTTATAAATGCCCTTCTGTTTGCATTTAGCTCTATTTCTCTCTGGTTTATTTTAAGAATTTCTGCATTAATGAGGGAGGCACTGCTTGGCAAAGCCGTTCCATTTGTGATTGCTGCATTTGTCTTTTTAAGTGTATTCTGTACCTCCTTGATCAGATTTTGGGTTTGAACTTTTTGGGCATCCATAAGCAAGATGCCAAAAAATATTTGATCAATGCGCTCTTTTAATTTGTACAATTCAACCTCAACTTTTTCAATTTCGACTTGAGTAGCAGCATTTACTAAATTCTGCTGTCTTTTGACCATTTTACCATCCAAAATTGGCTGATAAGCCTCCAGATATAACTTGTATTGATCTTTATTAAGGGCTGGAACAGATAGATTTGGCAGCTTAAAAGGTAATTCTGTCACATCTGACTGATAACTAGCCTGACCATTAATAGATAAGTTTGGTAGATATCCCTTGGATAAATTTTCTATGGTGTAGTCCTTGATTGTTTCAAGTATTCTCTGTTGCTTTAAAAGTGGATAATTTTGTCTGGAAAGGACATAACAATTTTCCAGAGTTATACTGTCTTGTGCTTTTAGCATTGGAACAAAGATGATCACTAACAGTAATGTCCAGATCTTTATATCATTAATCATAATTATTACTATTTTGATTTAAACATTTGATTAAATTTCATGCAAAATTTTTTATGCTTTTAATGTTGCTAGTACCCACTTAGGTATTTGTTCTTTTCTAGATTCGATCAACGTATTAAATTCTTTTTGGTCCATATTCCCCAATATTTTTAAGATAGGGCTGGCTAAAAATGGAAATACGGTCATTCCAATAATATTCATTATGAAATTCAACGGATTAACTGGCTTAAATTCACCAGATTGAACCTTTTCTAATAATTGTTTAATAAGATCTGATTGCAATACCAAATCCCTAATTCCAACATTTTCGATGAGGTGTGCAGGGTCGTTGCGCAATTCACTTAATATAAATAATGGAATCTCAGGATTAACCAACAAGGTGTCAATATAACTGGAGGAGATCGATACCAATTTTTCTTCGAAAGTCAATTGAGTATCATTAATCACGTCATAGATGGAACTTAAAAAGATCTTAAGAGCATCCAGCATGATGAGGTTAAACAATTTCTGCTTGCTCCTGAAATAATAGTTAAGTAAGGCTAGGTTTATATCAGCTTCTTCAGCAATGTCTCTTGTGCGGGTAGCTGCAAAACCCTTATTGAGAAATACGATTCTTGCGGCTTCCTTGATTCGAGCTTCCGTGTTATTGTCTTTTCCCTCTTGTGATTGCCGAGTTTTTTCAATCAAAATCTTATCCATGATACAAAGATAAAATAAAATTTTGAGATTAACCAAATGTTTTAATCAAATGATTAAAACATACTTTACGAGCCTAATTAACTTCTTTATCTATTGGTCTATCTTTTCCATATATCAATCCATATATGGGCAAGGTAAGCTTCTGATTGACCAGGAAGAATAATACCACACAGTATAAAGTACTAAACAAGATCACAGAGAAACATATAGCCTGAATGATCTCACCGTAAGGGTTTCCTTGTTGCAATGGAAGCGTAGCGATGACCGCAGCTCCCAAACCTTTTGGTATCATCATGGACATCACCGCCTTATCCAATAACGGTGTATTTTTCCTAATGACAAATTTGACGAGTACTATCCTCACTAGGAAGAGTACTGCAGTGATAGCTGCTCCCCAAATAAGCCAGTCCAAACGATCTATTTTAATACTTATGCCGATGAAAACAAAAAAGAACGTTCTTAGAAGAAATACAAGCTGTCCAAAGAAACTTCTCTCCGCCTTTGGCAATATTATCCTTTGATTAGGCACATACTTCTCAAGCAATTTTGGTTCAAAGTATTCCAGATTACCTATAGCAATTCCAAAAGATAATGCTGTTAAAGGACCGCTAAAATGCAAATATTCTGTTATCCCATAAATTACTAACAAGAAGGCCGGAGTCGAAAACTTTGTTTTTTTAAGCGCAGGGATCTTATTGATGATAAAAGACCAAAGAAACGCCCCCCCGATGCCCATGATTAGTGAAATAATGATTGATGAAATAAATTGCGATACTACAGAATAGGCCGCTAATTCACCCGTAATCATAAGTGTAAGAATACTCAGGGGTATAGCAAGTGTAAAAATGTCTGACTCTGCCGATTCGATGATGAGTGTTGTGCTGGTCCTGGGTTGCACGCCTATTTTTTTAACAAGACCTACTACAACAGCAGAAGAAGTGCCACCTAAAGTAGCCCCTATAAATAAGGAAGGGAGTAATGGCAGATCTAGAAAAAAGGTACACAATAGAACTGTAGCCACCCATGTAGTAAGGAATCCAAAAGTGGTGATCGCGGCAGAATCTCTGAATGAAGCTTTTACCTCATCTATCTTTAAGTCAGTTCCACTTTCAAATAGGATAAATATCAAAACGAGATTACTAAAAAGTGAACCAAACTTGCCAAATGATGCAGGATGGATTAAATGGAATATTGGTCCGATCAACATGCCTATCAGCATCAGCCCTAATACATCGGGTATTCCTTTTCTTTCAAACAGGCCTGCTAAGTAATGGCCCCAGAAGATGAAAAGACCTATGATTATTATTACTATCGATGTATCCATTCGTTATTTTATATTTGCTTCACGCCAGCCAAAGTTATCTAATTTATTCGTTTAATGAAAATTAGATAAAGTAATATTAAGAATGCATGACCTCATTACTAAGAATTTCTTTAAACCTCATTGATCATTTCTTCATGATAATGACTTTACCCGACAAATCCCATTTGAAATGCTATGTTTTGAATGATTAGTGCTATTTAATGGCTATGACAATTGATTATGTTTGCAGTGTTATGTTGAAATAGAGATTTAAACTAACAAACCGGTTTTAAAGAATAGTTCAAAATTTCATTGTTAGCATGTTTGTCCCTCATGTCAACAATGAATATTTTCACGAAAGATAAAACTATTGAAGGTACATGTAAGGATGTGGGTCTTTCAGAAAAAAATTTGGCCCGGTTGTCTGTGCGACTACCTTTAAATCCACAGAAGAGGAGATAGCTATAGCTAAAATCTATTTTATGGGCTGGGAGCGGGAGTTTGGACAAGGAATGCTAATAGATTGTGCCAGGTTGTCTGCGCCATACACGCAAAATATGTCTGTTCAAATTTTTATCATGCCTTAGCCGGCTCACGCACCTTTTCTATGTATAATGAGGTCCTCTATTGGTCCTTAATTTTGAATAATATTGTAGGCAGAATGCCAATAAACAAAATATATGCTCAACTTTTTTATTTCTGAAGTTGGGTTCTTTAAAATTGATTGATTAAGTAAGTGTGAATCAATTTTTTGACCGGCAAAGAAAAAGGCTTTGTCGGTCTTTTTATTTTTACGAAGTAGTGGCCCTAAGCATAGTACATACTTTATAATTATTTTTTGGATTACGCATGCCTACCATAAAAGGCTGGGATTTAATGGATTACTCAGATTACACAGAAATATTTTTCCAATTAACATATTTTAGATGCTAGGATAAAGTTCGGCCACCAATTTATTTCTGACTTCTGACATCTGACTTCTCTTATATAACTCATTGCAAAATATTGTTAATCAACAATATGCAAATAATAAAAATTATACATATCGATAACTCCCCCTTGGCCCCCTCTTGCAGAAGGGGATATTGGACTCAACGACTTTTTATATCATAAATATCAACGGCATCTGCCTTCAACTCTATTTAAGTTATCTTATTGATTTTGGAAGCAAAGTAATACAGGTGAACTGACTTCTGACTTCTGACTTCTTACGACTTATGCAAAAGTTGTTGATATTGCTTTGGCGTAATCCCCTCATAATGCTTAAAGACTCGGATAAAGTAATTGCTGTCTTCAAATCCAGCTTCGTAAGACACGTTTTTGATATAAACATTTTTGTCATTGAGGTACTGTTTTGCGAGTTTTATTTTTTCGAGGATAATAAACTCAACAGGGCTAATACCCATCTCATTTTTAAATAATCGATATAGGGAGGAAGGACTAAGGCCTATTTGCTTTGCAATAGACTTCAAGTCAATTTTATTAGAAATATTATTTCGAATCAACAAAATTGAGTCATTTAAATATGGATTTAATTTCTTATTAATCCCGTCTGTAGCTCCTTTAAATGTCTGAGACTGAACTATTTTTACTAATAATTCCTGAAGTGAAAGATCAGCCAAAGTATCTTTAAAAATAGAATCGCTTTGGCAGATATTGATTATTTTATTGATAATATTAGCCATTTCTTCATTATTCTTGAAAAAGAAATTATTATCATCCAACTGCCAGAAATTATTCTTACCCTCTTTAGGATATTTATCATTCAGGAAGTTCAGCGTATCAGAGATTTTTTTATTATCAATAGCAAGTGCCAGGCATTGGGTAGGATTTTCAAATGACGCTTCAGGAAAGTCGATCTCCATCGACATGTTTGAAGGAATAATTACAGATTCCCCTGGCAAATAATCGAACTCATCTTTGTCCAGCAGATGCATAACTTTTTTTCCCTTGAGCATGCTTGTTACGATGAGGTCATTGAATTGCAGAGGGATCCGTTCACATCGCTCATATGTTTCAAATATGTTAAGTTCACAATTTTCAAGATTGTAGATAGTTCTGTTCTCTACAAGTGTCTTAAGAGAACCTTCATTAGTAAGCGCCGGAGAAAAAGGTATGCTGCTGATCATTTTGTAAATCTATATTGTGATCAATTAGTAAATATAAGTATTTCAAAATTATTAAAAGAAAAGAAGCCTATGAAAGTTTATAAAAAATATATTATATTGCAATAAGAGAATAGTGCAATATTAAATTCTAATTTATTTTGGAGATTCTAAATGCTGTCTTCCGTAAAGTACCTTAAACTTCGTAGATCATGCTCAACTCTCCAGATATTTCTCAAATATCTCTTTAGACACAGTGTCATAAATCAATATTCCTTCATGCTCACTATCCAAATGATGCAATAATTCACCATTGTTATCCCAAATTGCAGAACCACCCGGGCAGTCGTATCCTCCGGTTGTGCCAACACAATTAGCCAATAACGTTGTTAACTTTAAACCCCTAGCTGCATCAGCCATTTTGCCATAAGACCTTCCAAGTGACTCATGATCCTTGACGGAGCTATTTATGTAAAAAGAAGCGGTGGTCGCAGCTATATCTTCAAAATGCTCCGGAATAGACATTTCATAACAAATCCCTAAGGCGATGTCTTTCAGCGGCCCGATGAGTCCATTGAAGCTTTCATTTGTCGTAAAATGCTGCGTTTCGCTTTTATGAAGGTATTTCTTTGAATAGACTTGTCTTATATGCTGCGGCTGAAAGATTATGGTACTGATAGATACACCTACATTTAATTTTTTCGGCATGCCAACACCAATAGTTATCCCAAATTTGTCACTCAATTCCTGCAGATGGTCAAATATATCTGCATTTTCATCGACAGCAAGTGAAGCTGCAAGTTCAGGTTCGTAACCTGTCAATGAAAGTTCGGGGAAGACAATAACTTCCGTATCATGCGCCAAGGCAAGTTGGATCAACTTATAATGGACATCGAGATTATGGTGAATATCTCCTTTGACAGGCCTTGTTTGTGCAACACATATTTTCATTCAATATCATTTTAACTTTAATCGAAAATTGATGCCCGACTCAAATAACGTTTTTGCAGTTGATTCATATATAGCTGTGGTGAATTTATTTGGGGTATACTTTAAATATGATTCTATTCCAAGATCAAATTTATTACTTACGTTTTTTAAAAAACCATAAAAAATGTAGGCTGAAAAAATTGATAAATCGGCAATGTTTTTTGTTTGTTTAAGATTAGAGTTTTCTCCACTTGAGCCCTTGATTTTTCCACTGGCTTTTTTGGAAATGAAATAATTATAAATAAATCCAATACCATAATTCAAGGACAATTTATCATTTTTGATAGATGAATTTCTACCTAATTCTAACGGTATTCCTATTGTATAAGATGTATTTTTAAGTACTATTTTTGAATCATTGCCATCAATAAATCTCAGCCCTTTCATGAGAGATTTGTATGTTGAATGTTCCAAATTTAATCCACTTCGCACAAAAACCCGTTTTGAGATTAGCAATTGAGGTTGTATGCCGAATGCATATCCAAGACCGATTCCACCCTTTTCATAAATCCCAGAATTGTATACTTCGGCATTGGAGTGTCCGATATTCATGAAACTAGCTTCGAGATTGCCCAAAAGCGAAATTGAAAATCTTTTCTGAGCCTCCAAATATTTTGGCCCTGAGATTAAAATACTAAGAAGGATAAAATAAGTGAGCGTTCGATAAAAGTTCATAATGTCGATTTGATGATGCAATGAACGCCAAAGATATATTATTCCACGATTAATTTAAATGAAGTTGAAGCATTTGGATTCTGAATCGATAGAGTATACAAATGTTCATTTAATTCATTTTTGAAATGAATTAAATTATTATCAATTTCACCAAACTCAATTATCTTTCCTGCTACTGTATAAAGGAAATAACTACTTTGCAAGTTTTCAATGCCTGAAATAAATAAATTTCTTTCTGCTCGTTTTACGGGATTAGGATAAATATTTATTGGTTCTTGCGCTATTTCTTTTTTACTTAAAGTATTGCAGTTGGAGACATCTACGTTTCTGTGAATGCTTAAATATTCAATAAGAATCTCCGCAAATGCCACGCCGAACTTATTCCTGTTAGCCTCCGTATCCCTAATGCCTGCATAATAACATTCCATCTGGACTCCATTTACTTTATTGCCAGATAGATAACTGGTGTGATTGGCGACATTATATCCACCATTGAAATACCCTTCACCTATCTCCGGATATGGAATTTGCTGACTTGGAACAGTTGGGTAATCCATCTCTCCTAACAGGGTGCCTAAAGAAAGTTCACCACGTAATAGTTCAGCATGGCTCAGATTGTTTTGATTCTTTTTAGCAAGATCCTTAATACTACTGTAATTAATATATTTTGTCTTATTTAATGTGTCATCAGGAAGCCTCAACTCTGATCCGTACAACAAATAACCCAGTTCTATTCGTGGAATAGCATGGGCGTGACCATGCAGATCAACAAAAAAAATATTGCCTTTAAAATTCTCTTGAGCCTTTGTTTGTGCTTGTTCAATAAAACTATTAAACTCTTTCCATGCGGTGATAGCCTCTTCGTTGCCACAGGCACCATCTTCAATATTCCTGTTGCAGTCAATTTTAGATCTTCTTAGATTGCATATTACAATAGATGGGTAACAGCCTGTCAATTCATACAGCGCATTGCTGATGCTTTTAGCTAGTTCTATGGTATTTATATCAGTTACCGTCTCCGCATTGTTGCATGTACGATCGGGTATAGTCGATGGAGCCAACCTGCCGCCATGAGGTACAGAGAGTACTATCGGGAGATTACCCACCTGATACTCGATGTAGTTGTTGGTGCCGTAGATGGTTTCCTGAGCGGAAAGAACCTTAGTTTGTAGCAACATAGCTGTTAGTGCGAATATGGTTGTAAAGTATAAATTATTGTTCATGATCACTATCAGTTCTAATAGAATCGGGGGCCAATATTAGACAAATAAAACTTTGAGTTGGACTTTTAAGATGAAATTATTATTAAATATTTTCACATCTTTTTTACAGCTATGAGCACTAAGCTTTTACATATAATTTTTCTAAAAAATTATAATTGATGATTTAAATTTTCGTGATTTTCACTATGTGAATTTTTTTATCAGTATAACTAATTTTCGAATAATATAATCCTTCTGAAATTTGGGTTAAATCGATTGTAATGGATGAAGTTGCGTTAAAATTTTCCTTATAAACCTCCTGTCCAAGAGTATTATAGATTATTATGGATTCAATTTTTTCAATGTTAGTCAGCGACTTAAAATTTATGGTTGAGTTAAATGGATTTGGAAATGAAATTAATGTTGATGCTGATACCAATACTTCATTAGTTTTACTTACTGGCAGGCAATCAGGAAGATTCTCACAATTACACTTCATCGCCATATCTTCTTGAGTGAATTGCGAATATGAACCATTGACATCTTTATTCTGCGGATGATCAGCAGTTCTGTTATCGCATTCCAGTAAATTATTCTCATAATAATTAGTCATTCTGTAATAAACACCATTGTCACAGTCACCTTCATCATTATAGACCACCACATCACCACCGACCTCAATATCGCCAGATAGCTGGTAAAAGGAAACTTTAGCGCGCATATCCATGACAGCATTCCCTGAAATGACATTGTCCTCAGAGAATGCCTGATCTTTAATGATTGCATTTTCAGTGTAAATACCCCTGTCTATAAATGCATTGTCCTTCACGATCACATCGCCGCTTATCTGGACATTACGCACCAAAGCAGTGTTTTCTAAACGGACATTTCCGCTGATATTTGAATTGCCCAACACCATGGCATGAGGCCCGACATATACAGTAGATGCGACATTCGAGCCATTAGCTACCCAGCCACCACCATTGGCATGCAAGGCGCCATTTTGCTTGAGTTGAGCTCTGAACTTTGCGGCTTCCTGGAACCCCTCCGGGACCGCCCCTATGATGTTCAATTCATATGGATATCTAAAATGTTTAGGATATCCTTTCCAGGTATCATTGTTTTTATTAGTTTGGATATTGTCTTTTGGAGCGCCCATGACGACTAAAAACAATTGATCTTCATCTCCTTCCAAATCAAAAAATATTTCTTTTACAATATCGCTGTAGATGTCGCTATATCTACTGATAGTGCCGTCCGGATGTGCAGTGACGAACCCATATCTCCAACCTGCATGGTCATTGATTGCAGTTTGTCCTTTGAATTTAACAATCACTGAACAACTATCATCAGTAATGTGAAGTGGAATTAGACTATAAGCATATTCTTCCGGAGCGATATGAACAGGGACTTCAAATCTTGTTTCTGAACCTTCGATTTGCTTAAGGATTGTATATGCTGCCTGGGTGGATGGTAGATAATTTCTGAGGTCATCTTTTCTGTATTGTCTCAGGAAGCCTCCGATATTGTTCGTGGGAAAATCATGAGTGGCCATCCTTCTGGCGTATTTATACATTTTATCATTAAAGGTGGTTTGGTCATATCCGGCTATCCTTTTGTAAGCTTGAAGCGGATATTCATTACTCAGAGATTTTCTCCACAAGTCGCCGATCATGCTGATGCCTTCATCCTCCATGATGGCAAAGAGGTATTCATAATTTTCATAGGTGTTTTTCCAATCACCGAGTGTTTCCGTGTGATAAACGTCCATACCCCAGGCGGTGACATCTTTTGGGTACAAGAGATTGCGCATAAAGTTGCCATGGCTCTCCCAGAAAATGCCAGAATTCAACCAAACAGGACCTAGTCCATTTTTCTTTCTGTAATCGATAATGGTCTGAGCCTGCATGCTATGTGCGAATTCGTGTGCTGCCACTTCACCTGTTCTTAGTGCATTTGGATGCGCCCAAAAAGCACCGATGATGCCATCAGCATCTCCTCCATTTGCAAAACCTTGTTGGCCATTATCTCCCCAGGTTGCATAAATGATGATTGGAATCTTGTATAGACTAAGGTTTGTACCGGGTGAATCATCCAGAAAGTCCAATGCTTTGAAGTCTATATAAATATCCTCCATGTTGGAAAGAATCTGCTGGGGGTTGAAGCGAATATCAGTATCAGGATAGTTGGTAGGATCTGTACCGACAGTATTTCCCCATATTAATATAAAGTTTTCACTTTCTGCTGTTTTATCCACTGAATATTGAGCTCCATTGACATCATTTGGATTTTGAAGGTAGAGAGGTATGTAGACTGATTTTTGGGCGGAATTGAATGTAATTGAAATGAATAGACAGAATATAAAGTACAGTAATTTCATCAAAACAGCATTAAGAATGGAAAATCTGGGGAGAGTAATAAATTAAAGGGTAAATATAAATTAAATATCTTTAAAAGTTTGTCGAAAATGGAATGATTTGTTAACTATTTCAAATATGAAGGCTATACAACTTTGATAAAAGCAAGTCTCTACAAGTAAAATGTCAACAATTAAAAACCTTATTAACATTACCCATTGCCCATTGCCGAATTTTTTATCACATAGGCAATTTGGCTTAAAATAATTAGTATCTATATTTAATCAATACGGCACAGATTAAAGACTTATTTGAGAGTTGGGATTGAGGAATGCGTATTGAATTAGATGACCACAAAAAGTTAATATTTACACTATTATTTTAAGGAGCTCACGAAGGGATTTTAATCTTCGATTAAAATTTTTGCACAGATGAAGCTCTTTCTCAAATGTTGGACTTTGAAATTACCCAAAAGTATTAGAGTATTAGAGTATTAGAGTATTAGAGTATTAGAGTGTGAGAGTATTAGAGTATGACAGCATGAACAGTATCTTAGTTTCACCGCTTAACTATCTACTGATGTACTGGTTAACTATCCACTGGTTAACTATTAACTAGTTAACTATTTCTCAAACATCCTCATTATATCTTCTTCTATCGGCATCGGCTTAAGCGCCGGAACATTCGCTCCTCCGGTATTTCCGACTGGTATTTTGCCAACAAATGATTTTACTCCACCGACAATCAATCTCGGTATTTGACCAATTATTTCTTCAATATTTTTAATCCTGAACCCAAATTTAAGCATTTTCCAATGAACTAAAGTATGTTCAAATGGATATGCCTGACCAATAACGTGAGCACGTTCCAGATGTGACCAAGCTTCAAGAAGATTACCATTACGGCAATCCAGAAAATACGACTGAATTTCAATGTCAAAATAAGTTTTTAACTTTAAAGGCATTGTGGTGTTAAATTTCATAATGTTGCAATTATTATCAAAGTTTCCGGAATCAAGAATTGACCATATTTATCCATTAAAGGTTCTTCTCTTTCAATTGTTTCCAAAACTATGAAATTATTATTTTCAAGTAATAATTTTAGATCCTCTTTGGAAAACATATTAAAGCCATATTTTACGAATGGATAATTTTGCATTGTTGATTTGGGCCTGACGGAAATATAAATCCTTCCGGTTGGTTTAATTACTCTTTTGAATTCAGATAGCACCTTTTCGGGATCTTCCCAGAAATAAATCGTATTTATTGTAAATATCTTATCGAATGAATTGTCTGGAAATGGAATATTCGAAGCTTCTCCCAATTGGAATTGTGCTCTGCCATTTTCAATAAATTCTTCATTAAGTCTTGTCGATTCTGAGATCATATCTACAGAAAAATCAAGTCCGGTGTAGGAAACAGTATCATCAATTTCAAGAATATTTCTTACAAAAAAACCATTGCCCATACCTATTTCCAGGAGGCTTTCTTCCGGTTGGATGTTTAAAGCTTCAATGGTGTATAGGTTAATGTTCTTATTGCCGATGTTCATTCTTTCAGCAGTTTCAATACCTTCTTTGCCGTGAGGATGTCGGAGTTGTGCGGCGATCATCTGGAGTGTTGCTTCGTCCATTGTTTTTTTTGTAAAAGTAGGTAATTATATTTGGAAGATTGCCCGTGCCGATTACCGAAATTTTATACCACAGAGGTTCTTTAACACAGAATAATCAGTATTTTTATTTTTGATCAATTCGGCACACATGGAACATTTTCAATAAAATTGGAATTTCAAATTACCGATTACCGACTACGATTACCCATTACCGACTACCGATTACCTATTTTTATATCACAGAGGTCCTATGCTTCAAAATTATCACTATTTAAGTATGGTCCGGTACTCCAAAGATTTAAGACTGAATTGAGATATTGGATTTTCCTTTTCATAATGAATGGAACAACGAATTTGAACAATATTCCACTTTATTTTTTAGAGAGAGCACAAAGAGATTTTAATCTCCGATTAAAATTTGGGCACGGATGAAACTCTTCCTCAAATATTGGACTTTAATTACCCATTACCCATCTCCTAATCCTATTCCAAAACCAAACACTTGTGTCCCAACTTGTTCATTTTTTTTGTAATTCTAGTTGGACAGAAACTTTCACCTTCAATGCGCAATATCTTATCACAATCTTCCAGATCAAAATTGATCTTTAGATCGGGGTATTTCATAGAAAGTAGCGAAACAACCTTTTCACTTCGTTTCTTTTTCTTCACATTGGTTTTGAATATTTCTACCATTTAGTATCGAATTAAGATTGTTTGATGTTTGATGTTTGAAGTTTGGTGTTTGGTGTTTCAAACGACAAACATCAAACCTCAAACTATTTAATCTATAATCTCCTTCAGTAATTGAATAAGAAAATTACTTTTTGGTCTTAATTTCATTCTGCTCAATCTGATATTTCACGATTTTAGTGATCAGTGCTATAGGTAGTGGTTTGTTCAACGGAAATTGAACAGAACCCTTCCCTTTTTTATAGTTCAAAAGTTCTTCTTTGAAAGCTTCTATGCCAACAGGAGTTGGGTAAAGGCCAATATGGTTTTTAAACCCTGCAAAGTACACAAGATACTTTCCATTTAATGAAAATGTAGGTATCGCATAACTGATAGATTCCACACTGTCAGGTGCCAGTTTTCTGATCAATTCCCGCATTTCATTGAGATATTTTTGGGTTTCTACTGAAAAATCTGAGATGTAATCATCTATATTTTCTACCTTTTTGGAGTCTTTCATAATTAATTTTTAAATACTCCTGCTCCCCTTAATTTGTGATAATTAACATAAGAAACGATTAATATTCCAAAGATTATCAATGGAAAAAATGACTGAAAATCCATGCCATCCACAGCGAAATGACTGATACTCGCAAATATAAAGTCGAATCCAAATCCGGCATAAGCCCATTCTTTAATTCTAGCTGATACTTGAGGTAAGATCAGAATTATCGTTCCAACTACTTTAAATACCACAAGTGCCATTCCGAAGTATGCAGGATATCCAAGATGTCTTATCCCTTCCTTTGCCAGTTCTGTTTGTGAAGTCAAAGCAGGCATTACCCCTTCAAATAGAAAAATGATGATCGTCGTCGTCCAGAATAAAATTTTAGTTGTTTTCATGTAATTAATTATTTATAAAAATAGTAATCAGTGGTCAGTGGTCAGTAATCAGTAATCGGCAATTATTAATCAGAAGAAATACCGTTAATTAAAGTTATGCCCTATTTACCACTCTCTGTTCGCTGTTCGCCGTTCGCTTTCTTCACCTCCTCATCCCTTCACTTTCTCGGATATAAACTGTAGGCTGTAAGCATCTTAAAATCACCTTCCTACTTATCAATTTTATCAATTTCAATTCAACAATAATCGCCTTTAGCCTAATCAGTGAGCTTCAGTCTGCTCTACCGTTCGCTGTTCGCCGTTCGCTTCTCACCTCTTCACCTTCTCACTTTCTCACCTTCTCACTTCTTCACCTCCTCATCATAATTCAGCATCCAGTGAAAACCGAATTTATCAGTTATTACTCCAAATAGTGCTCCCCAAAATGTTTTTTCTAAAGGAAATTCCTTTTTTCCACCGCTCGATAATTTTTCATAATATTCTTCGATCTCCTCTGCTGAACGGCATTCCAAAAATATTGATAGTGTATTACCACGAGTAAGACCCACATTAGGAGTCATATCAGAAGCCAATAGTTTCAATTCACCTCTAACTAATGAACCATGAAGAATAGAGTCCTTCATCTCTGCACTCATTTCCTTGGCAATTGAAGATTCACCAACAGTTTGAAAAAACAACTTACCTCCGAAACATTTCTGATAGAAAGTCATTGCCTCCCGACAATTGCCATCGAAGGTGAGATATGAATTAATTTGAGACATAAAACCTATGAGTTCTTTAATTCTTCAATGTTGAATTTTTTTGAACTCATGACTTTCTGCATTACCCGGTCTCTTTTTTCCGGATCGCTCATCCATTTCCCAAGATCTGCAGGGATGATTTGCCATGAGACTCCAAACTCATCTTTTAACCACCCGCACATGCTTTCTTCGCCTCTTTCTGTCAGGGCATTCCAGTATTTATCTATTTCCTCTTGTGTTTTACATTCTACCACCAATGAGATTCCCTCATTAAAGTCAAAGTCATGAGGCCCCGAACTGTCCATTGCCATGAATGTTTTACCATCAATAATAAATTGCGCATGTTTGACCAGGTCTGGCCTGTCTCCCTCGCCTTCACCATAATGTTGGACCCCGCTGACTGAACTATTTTCAAATAGAGCCGTGTATAATTGGATGGCTGCTTCTGCTCGTCCTGCTTTATCTCTTACGAACATAAGACTTGGAGCAATCCGTTGACCGGTATCTTTCAGATCTCCGACTGATAGTTGCCACGAGACACCAAATTTATCCTGCAGCCAGCCGTATTTTTCACTCCAGGGATAAGTATCCAATGCCATTAATACCTCACCCCCTTCACTCAAGGAGGTCCATGCAATATCCACTTCTTCTGTTGTGTCAAACACTACAAAATAAGATATAGATGGATTTTTTGTAAACATTGGACCACCATTCAGGCCCATGAATTTTTGTCCCCAAAGTTCGAAATTAACGACCATCGGAGTATCTATTGTGATTTTCGATTCAGGAAAAATGCTGCAATAAAAGTCTGCAGCTTCTTTGGCATTGCCGTCAAACCACCAGCAAGAATGAATATTATTGTTCATGTTGTTAGAAAGTTAGAAATTAGAAATTAGAAATCAGTGGTCAATAGTCGCAAAGTCAACTATTCTGGGAAAGGTTTAAACTGTGCTCAAAATTTAATCTCTCAAATCATCACTAAATCTTTGTATTGCCGATCAACTTATAGATGTGGATAATTATGAAGTGAATAGCCTTTGTGGTAAAAAATCTATATTCAGTTGTCAGAAAGAAGATTTATTGAGAAAGGCCTTCATCTATTGACTAGATTCTGAATAATTTTTAAAATTGTCCATGATAGCCTGCCAACCAAATTTTTGTAATTCAAGTGTATTTTCTTCTTCAGCCTCAAAT
>Ga0209480_10000563_pt1 | contig 30235 bp, 23 predicted proteins | sample JI61114C2DNA_FD_187501 | JGI IMG/M metagenome (GOLD analysis project Ga0209480, IMG submission 187501) | Wastewater effluent complex algal communities from Wisconsin, to seasonally profile nutrient transformation and Carbon sequestration -... | ecosystem: Engineered > WWTP > Effluent > Algae... | reverse complement strand
GTCCGCATTTTTAATAACCGGTACGATCAGGTTGCCGCTGGGCAGAGCAGTGGCCATACCGATATGGATATCTTTTTTCACGATAATCCTGTCACCGTCCAGTGAACTGTTGATCAGCGGGAATTTTTTTATGCAACGTACAATCGCTTCAATGAAAATGGGTGTAAATGTGATCTTCGTTCCTTCCCTTTTTTCAAATTCCTTTTTATTTTTTTCACGCCATTGCACAAGGGCGGTAACATCGGCTTCGGTAAAGCTGGTTACGTGCGGACTGGTATGCTTACTGCGCACCATATGATCGGCGATCAGTTTGCGCATGCGGTCCATTTCGATAATCTCGACGTTCCCGGTGTAGGAACTGATTGGTGATTGGTTAGTGGTGAGTGGGGCAGACTCTTTTACAACGGTAACCTGGTTACTGCTGACTGCCGGTTGCAGGCTGCTGACTTTTCCTGCACTCTTCTCCTGCACATACTGCAAAATATCCTTCTTCGTCACTCTTCCTTCATTACCTGTGCCCGGAATGTTTTCCAGTTCGATCATGCTTACTCCTTCGCTGGCGGCAATATTCAATACCAGCGGGGAATAGAAGCGGTTGCCCTCCTTCGCTAAAGCTACGGAGGACGAAGGTTGGATGTTCGAAGTTGGAGGTTGGATGTTTGGCGTAATGGATTGAACCGACTCCACTACCTGGGCCTGCTGAACAGGCGGAGGGGTATTGATGATGGATTCATTTACGGGGGCTGATGAAACGGCTGGAGCAGGAGTAGTGGTAGTCGCTGCACCGGAGCGGATACGGGCAATGACCGTTCCGATTGGCACCACATCGTTTACCTTGAACAGGATCTCTTCAATCACGCCTTCGGCAGTACTGGGTACTTCACTGTCCACTTTATCAGTGGCGATCTCCAGTACGGTTTCATCCATCTTTACCGTATCCCCGGGTTGTTTGAGCCATTTCAGCACGGTTGCTTCCATGATACTTTCGCCCAGTTTTGGCATGATTAAATCGACAATAGCCATAATTCAATTCGTTTATTATAACAGCAATCGCAATATTACTGATCCTATCCCGGTCCCCCTCATTTCAAGGCAAAAACTTCCATTTCCGGGTCTTTTTTTGACCGGTCAAAGATAATGATTTGGCTCTAAACGCTATCAACTGTTAGTCAGTATGAATTTGCGCAGGAAATTAAGGGCATTCACCGCAGCAAGTCCGGTATTCCGTTGACGGTCAAAGCGCAGGTTGAGCCGGATGGCCTCTGTTTTTTCTTTATTACCTACGGCGATCCAGACCGTTCCGACCGGCTTTTCAGGACTGCCACCATCGGGACCCATGATACCTGAAACGGCCACTGCATAATCAACTTGCAGTGTACTAATGGCGCCCTTTACCATTTGCCTTACTGTTTCTTCACTGACGGCTCCTGCCGTTTCCAGGGTTTCAGCGGAAACCCCCAGCACATCCATTTTTACTTCATTGGCATAACTGACAATCCCCCCTTTATAATAAGCGGATGAACCGGGTACGGATGTGATCAATTGTGCGATATATCCGCCGGTACAACTTTCGGCAGTACCGAGTGAAAGGCCTTTTGCTTTCAGAATCTTTCCTATCACAACTTCAAGCCCTTCATCAGTATCGGTAACCAGGAAATTTTTTACTTCTTCCAATAACCGGTCAAAAACCGGGAGAAGCAGGGATTCCACTTCTTCACGGGTGTTTCCCTTAGCCGTCAACCTGAGTTTGACCATGCCATAGTTGGGCAGGTAGGCCAATTTTACGGAATCAGGCAGACTGGCTTCAAAGTCCATCAGCATTTCCGCCAACATGGATTCGCCCTGTCCGGCTGTAAAGGCCGTTTTGTGAATGATCACCGGCATGGTGAATTCCTTTAATAAACGGGGTATGACCTGGTCTGTGATCAGTCCTTTCATTTCATGCGGAACACCCGGAAGTGAAATGTAGAACGTGTTATGGGCGGCAGTTCGTTTACTGAACCACATGCCCGGCGCCGTTCCCCTCGCATTATGCAACACCGTACATACATCCGGTACTTCGGCCTGTTTCAGGTTCCGTTCGAGCAGGGCCCCCGGACGGCGGTATACATTTTCAAACAGGTTTTTCACATGGGCTTTGACGTCTTCATTCACCACTAATCTGCCCCCGAAATATTGGCAGAGCAGGGGCTTGGTAATATCATCCGCAGTTGGGCCCAGGCCACCGGTTATAATAACAATATCTGACAGGATGCCTTCTTCATCAAGGGCTTTCCATATATCCTCATACACATCGCCCACGGCCACCCGACGGCGTACCCAAACCCCGATTTTATTCAGTTCCTGGGCTAAAAAAGCAGAATTGGTATCGATGGTCTGACCGATCAGTAGCTCATCGCCGATGGTGATAATGGAGGCATTGATAGTGGCTGCACTCATTTAAGAAAGTATTAGCGGGAAATGAATTAATTTGAACCTGCCTGCCGGCCGGCAAGCGCGAAGTTATAACCATAAATGATGAAAAAAGTTGTCCTGTTTCTGGCTTTGTTCTCCGCCTGTAAATTCCTGCCTGCCCAGACTATTTCGGAAAGACTCCATACGTCTTTTCAACGGTTTATGTCCGACAGTCAGCTGAAGCATGCGGCGGCCTCCCTGTATGTGATCGATGCGAAAACAGGACAACCCGTTTTTGATGTCAATTCGCAAATGGGACTGGCGCCGGCTTCCACACAGAAGATTATTACAAGTGTGACGGCTTTTGAATTATTGGGGAAGGATTACCGCTATAAGACAACCGTTGGATTAGTTACTGAACATGGGTTTACTCAAACTATTTGTATCAGGCCCTCCGGAGATCCGACATTGGGGAGCAGCCGGTATGCGGGTACAAAGGCTGCTGCAATTCTGGAAAGTTGTTATGCCAGGTTAGTGCAACATGGTTATAAGGCCGGAGGGCTCAGTTTTTTAATCGACAGTTCAGGCTTTGACACAAATACTATTCCTGATGGCTGGATCTGGCAGGATATAGGGAATTACTATGGAGCGGGTTCCGGGGCAATGAACTGGCGCGAGAATCAATTTGATATTGCGCTGAAATCGGGAGATGTGCCAGGTATGAAAACAACAGTAATCTCTTTCAACGACAGCAAGGAGTTTTTAACCGCATTTGTAAACGAAGTTAAAACAGCCGCAAAGGGAACCGGAGATAATGCCTATATATATCTGCCACTTAGTAACGGAGATTACAGGATAAGGGGCACAATCCCTGCGGGTGAAGCTGATTTTAAAATAAGCGGGGCCGTATATAACGGTGCCGAATACATGGTCAGTGATTTTGGCAAATTAATAGCCCAAAAAAATAAAAACATACTTTCTTCAAGAACGATGTACGTATATGGAAATATACCTGATACAGTAAGGAATGTATATACCCATTATTCCCCTTCCCTTGATTCCATTATTTACTGGTTCAATAAAAAAAGCATAAATCTGTACGGGGAAGCACTGTTGAAAACCATGGCCATGGAAAAACAGGGCTATGCTTCCACCGACAGTGGTGTGGCCCTTTTACGCCGTTTCTGGAAAGAGAAAGGCCTCGATCCCGAAGAACTGAATATATACGATGGATCAGGATTATCCCCGCTCAACCGGGTGACCACTCATGCGCAGGTAGAGATTTTAAAATATGCCAAAGGACGGAATTGGTTCCCGTCTTTCTTCGAGGCCCTGCCGGAATACAATGGGATGAAAATGAAAAGTGGAACGATCAGTGATGTGAAGGGTTATTGTGGCTATCATAAAGCCAAAGACGGCCGGGAGTATATATTCTCTTTTTTGATTAATAACTATTCAGGGAAAACAGCCCCGGTGGTGAGTAAGATGTTTAGGGTACTGGATGAACTGAAATAGTTTAGATGTTTAGATGTTTAGTCGTTTTGCGGGTTCCGTTGCTGATCAGAGAAAATTGTATATATTGGTCTAAACACCTAAACGTCTAAACACCCAAACAACTAAACACCTAAACAACTAAACACCTAAACATGTCTCAAAACTACAGCAATCACACCCGTTATGTCCCCTTATGGCATTTTATCACTGCCCCGCTGATCCTGGCTATCCTGGGTGGATCAATAGTAAACCTGATCCATGCAGATGCTGCTAATCATTACGGTGCGGCATTGCTATTACTGGTGTCCGTTGTATTGGTTTTACTGTTTGTCTATGCGCGCCTTTTTGCCTTGAAGGCACAGGACCGCGCGATCAGGGCGGAAGAGAATCTGCGACATTTTGCGTTGACCGGAAAATTGCTGGATAAGAAATTGCGAACCAGCCAGGTCATAGCCCTTCGGTTTGCATCGGATGAAGAGTTTCCTGCTTTGGCGCAAAAAGCAGCCAGTGAAAATCTATCTCAAAAGCAAATAAAAAAATCGGTACAAAACTGGAAAGCGGATTACCACCGCGTGTAATCCATTACTGACCACTGAAAAAATTCAGTTCCATGCCCAGCAACCAGGGAGCGGCCAGTCCGGCTACCCAGAGCAGGAAAAGCAGGAGTTTTCCTGCAAACGAAACATCCTGGATCAGGTGGCGGTGCAGCAGGCTTTGAATAGTCGCCATGATTTTGTCTTCTTTTTCACAGAATTCATAGGGTGGGGCGGATGGTATATCCTTAAAGGAAGGATGATTTTCGATCAGGATATTGCGGATCTTCCAGTAATCGGCATCTGAAAGATCTTCATACTCGGTATCTGCATTAATCCCGGCTTCTTCAATCCGTTTTTCTACGGAATCCAGTTTTTGGTCTCCAAATGAGCGAAGGAGCATCGTGACGGGTAAAGCCATCAGCAAAAAGAAAACAGGATTTTTTGAATAGCTGTAAAGCGACCAGGCAAACCAACCAAGCAGGGCAATGGAGAGAAACACAAAGATTTTGCTCCAGATGCTTTCTTCATCCAGGAAAACACGGTTGAGTAACTGACCGCCATCCAGCGGATAAACCGGCAACAGGTTAATCAGGTTCAACAGGATAAAGAATCCGGCCACTTTGTAGTAAGGAATACCCAACAGGAAAAAGCCCGGGTTCGTCCGGTCGATCAGCAGCATGGCCGTGCCAATGAGCATCCCGGGTAATGGGCCTGCCAGCAGAATAACGGCAGACTGTTTCTGGGATACTTCCCGTTTGGTGCCTGACACGTAGGCACCAAGGAGTGGAATAAAAAATATGCCTAAATCATTATAGCGGTAAGCTTTCATCGCCAGGAAATGACCCAGTTCATGAATCATCACTACCGCGGTGATCACCAGTAAAATTTTATAGCTGGGGAAAATATAATACCCCATGAGCAGATAAGCCGCCAGGCTGATAATGGATTTAAGCCAGACCTGCTGTTGTTCTGCGGGCGGGTTGTACTTGGGCGGATAGTGCACGGGCACATCCGTTTCCGCTGCAGCAGGTTTTGCTGTTTCATTGAATAAGGGCTGCTCCATCGGTTAAATTTAGGAAAAATACGGGGCTAAATGCTGTTTCAGCGTTTCCGGCATTTCCGCCTTTTCCATACCCTTTGCTTTCATAAAATAAAGCGTGATTTTTCCCGTGGCAAGCAGTACTTCCTGTTCATTGTATACTTCATGGAAAAACTCAATCTTATGGTTGTGCGGGAGTTCTTTCAGAATGGTCTTTATGGTCAGGAGGTCATCGTATTTTGCCGGACGGATATACCGGCACTGGACCTCCACCACGGGCATGATCACCCCGGCTTTTTCCATATCGGCATAGGTCATGCCCAGTTCACGGATGGATTCCGCCCGGGCTGATTCAAAATACGGAAAGTAATTACTGTGGTAGACCACACCCATCTGGTCTGTCTCTGCATAGCGAACCCGTACAAGTGTATTTGTGGTAAACATCGGGCGAAATTACTTAATAATGGCGATTAAGCCCTTTGCCGTTGTTTCCCGGGATATACAAAGTTGTTGCGGCCTTTTGCTTCATATTTCCCGTTTTTTGACTCCCCTGAATGGTTATTTTGTTAAATAGAACATAATAACGTACTTATCCACATCTGTTTGGAATGATGTTTGGTCTACCCTGAAATAATATTGAATATTGCAACGTTAATCCACCACCGGTTAAAGGACAAATCAATGAAGAACTTCAGTTTACCTGCCATCGCCATATTATTCAGTCTGTCCGTTTTTTCCCAGCAGACCCGTTTCTATTCTGATACCGACGAGAAATTTAAAGAAGCCAAGGAGTATTTCCAGAAAGAGAAATACAGTCTGGCCTATCCCATATTCCGGGAGCTGCGGCAGGCCATCCACGAAACAGATAAAGCCAATACGGCAGTTACCGTTCAGGAAATCAATTATTATACTATTGTTTGCGGGTTGAAGCAGGGTGAGGGACGTTCGGAAGAAGAAGCACAACAGTTTATTGACGTGGAAAAGAATGATACCCGTGTGCAGATGATGAATTTTCACCTGGGGGAATTTTATTTCCGGCAGGAGAATTTCGGGGAAGCGGCCACCCGGTTTGAACAGACCAATATTGCCAACCTGAGCAACCGGGAAATTGCGGATATGAAGTTTCACCAGGGCTATGCATATTTCACGCTTCAGCGCTTTGCGTCCGCCAAACCCCTGTTCAATACCATCCGGCAGGAACAGGATGATCCCAATTACATTGATGCTAATTACTATTACGGGTTCCTGACGTTTAAAGATGGTCAGTACCGCGAAGCACTTGACGCGTTCAGGGTGGTGGAAAATGAGAAAGCCTATGCTTCCGTGGTGCCCTATTATATCGCACAGATTTATTATGTACAGGGCAAGAAGGAAGAAGCGATCACGTATATCCAGCAGAAATTACAGTCAGGCAGTAATTCCCAGTACTATGATCTGGAACTGAAGCAAATGCTGGGACATGCCTATTTTGAAAAAAAGGAATATGCGAAAGCCCTGCCTTACCTGGCCGATTTTGTAGGCCGCTCCACTAAAGTACGCCGGGAGGATTTATATGAATTGTCTTATTGTTATTACCAGGGCAACCAGCTGAATAAAGCCATTGACGGGTTTAAACAACTGAGCGGGAAAGATGATTCGCTCAGCCAGCATTCCATGTACCTGCTGGGAGATGCCTACCTGAAAACCGGTCAGAAATCAAATGCCCGCAGTGCCTTCCTGTTTTGTTCTTCCAACAGCAGCAATGCCGCCCAGAAGGAAATATCAAAATACCAGTATGCCAAACTATCATATGAACTGGGTTACCAGGATGAGGCCCTGAACAGTCTGAGTTCATTCCTGGCAGATTATCCGAATTCATCCTATAACGCGGAGGCGAAGGAACTGCTGGTGGATGTACTGGCCAATACTAATAATTATAAAGATGCCCAGTCATTACTCGAAAGCCTCAGCAAGCCGTCCGAGAACGCGAAGCGGTTATATCCGCGCATTCTGTATGGCCGTGCCACCGAACAGATCAATGACGGCCGCCTGGCGGAAGCCGATGCCTTGCTGGATAAGGCATTGAAGGATCCGTACAACGGATCCGTATTGCCCTTCCTGAATTTCTGGAAAGGGGAACTGGCTTACCGCAACAATAAAATTGATGATGCCATAAAATATTACAACGCGTATGTAAGTGGCGGATCTCCGGCAAACGGGGAGGCCAATGCCATGAATGCCCGATATAACCTTGGATACTGCTACCTCCGGAAGGAGAATTACCCGGTGGCACAAACTTTCTTTGAACCGTTGGGCAAGAACCCGTCGCTGAGTTCTTCTTCGTTTGTACAGGATGCGTACCTGCGTACAGGAGATACTTATTTTATGCAGAAAGAGTACAACAAGGCCCGTACAGTATATGATAATGTAGTGAAGTTTTCCTGGCCGGCGGAGGATTATGCCACATTCCAGATTGCCTTATTGGCCGGCGTGAAGAGTTCCAATGAAAAGATAGCCCTGCTGAATACGATGATGAGGAAATTCCCCACATCCTCGCTGGTAACGGATGCCAATATGGAAGTGGCCAATACCTATATGGGGGATGAGCGTTTCCGGGAAGCCATCCCATTCCTTGGTAACGTGATTAAAAACAGTGGCAATGCGAGCCTGATTCCGCAGGCTTATCTGAAACTGGGCACGTCCTATTATAATATTGATAATAATACGGAAGCCCTGAAACAGTTTAAAACGCTGGTGGAAAAATACCCGAATTCCCCCGAGGCCGAAGACGCACTCGATAATGTAAAAACGATTTATGTGGAAGACGGCAAGCCCGGAGAGTACGCCAATTTTATGCGGCAGGCCGGACGTCCCCTGAGTGTGAGTACTGAAGATTCACTTACCTATGCCGCTGCAGAAAAGCAGTATGATGATCAGAATCTCAATGCGGCACTCAACAGTTTTAACGCGTACCTGCAACAGTTTCCGGATGGCGCTTATGCGCTGGATGCACAGTTCAACCGGGCGGAAATTTATAATGCAAGAAAAGACTGGGCCAATGCCCTGACCGCCTATGATGCGGTGGCGGCTAATGCCCCGAATAAATATGCGGAGCGGGCGGTGCTGACGGCGGCCAGACTTAATTTCTTTGAATTAAAAAACTATGCGAAAGCAGAGGGGTATTTTATACAATTGAAACAGATCACGGCCAGCCAGGAGAATAAACTGGAAGCCATGCGTGGTCTCCTTCGTTGTCAATATCAGTTGCAGAAATGGGCAGATGCCATGGAGAATGCCAAAGAGCTGACAGCCGCCAAGGGCAGCAGCGCGGATGATAAATCCCTTGCCAATATGGCTATCGCCAGATCCTATCAGGTTGGTGGGGATTTTGGGAATGCCATTGCCAGTTTCAAATCCGTGGTGCAGATAAATAAAGCGGCACTGGCGGCAGAAGCCCGTTATGAAATTGCCGCCTGTTATTTCCAGTTGAATAAACTGGCGGATGCGGAAAAGTCGGCTTTTGAAACGATTAATAAATCGGGGTCGTATGATTACTGGGTGACGAAGGCCTACATACTGCTGGGCGATATTTATTACAGGCAGAAGGACTATTTCAATGCCAAAGCCACGTTCCAGAGTATCGTGGACAATACCCTGAATGCGGAACTCAAGAATGAGGCGCAGGCCAAACTGAATAAAGTGACAGATGAGGAAGGACAAAACAGTAAAGTAGGGAATTAATTAACCGAATTGAAACAAGCAAGATGAGACAAACAGCCATAACATTTCTTTTGACCGGACTGAGCGTATGTGCGCTGAGTGCAGTACACGCACAAAAAGATACCACAGGGAAAGGCGGAGGAGTAACCATTGTTTCCAGCTTTAAACCCGTATTACGCGAGGCTGCTAAAATTAATTTCAATGCCGCCCCGCCGGCACCGGATACCAGCAAACCCCGGCTGAATTATACAATCCCCAATCAGAACCTGGTACTGGGGTACCAGCCGGGATCTTTGAAACCGCTGGCGTTGGCCGTGGATTCTGCTGTGAAGTTTGATAACAGCAGTTATATCAAGGCAGGCTTTGGCAGCCTCCGTACGCCCTTTGTACAGGCGGGCATTACCCTGGGTGATGGTGAAACAGCCGGGCTGAATATTTATGCCAAACACCTGGCCTCTGAAAGTAAAAGGAATTACCAGAAGTTCAGTCATACCAATATCCAGCTGGCCGGCTATATGAAAACCGGGAATAATCTGCAATGGGATGCCGGTGTGGGAATGAAACGCGACCTGACTTATAAATATGGGTATGTACCGGTTACACTGGTATTACCGGTTGATTCACTGAAGCAGAGTTTTCAGACAATCAGCGGCCGTCTTGCTTTTCATAATATAAATAAGACGGAATTCGGACTGACCTATGCACCTGAACTGAAAATTGATATTTTTTCTGATAATCATAAAAACAGTGAAAGCAATACCGTACTGAATGCCCCATTGCAGAAAACCATCGGTAAAGCCTTTGCCGTAAAGCTGGGTATCACGTTCGACCTGACCCGGTTCTCACCGGATAATAAATCGGCGGTAAACAATACGATGTACTTTATTTCTCCCAGCGTTTCTTATAAGTCATCTGCTATTAACGCGGAAGTGGGAATACGTCCTTCCTGGGATAACGGGAAGTTCAAAATGTTCCCCAATATCCTGGCTACCATTGGTACAGAAGACAAGCGGTTTAATTTCCAGGCAGGCTGGACCGGTTATGTCCGTAAGACAACCTATCAGTATCTCGCCGGACAGAATCCCTGGGCCTGGGTTCCGGGTGAGTTGAAGAATACCTGGATTGAGGAGCGTTTTGCAGGTTTCAAAGGAGCGGTGGGTGATCATTTTACGTATGCGGCAAAAGTCGGATTCAATAAGATTAACAACCAGCCTTTATTTATCAATGATACGACTGCGGCCGGCGATGGAAAATCCTTTAAAGTGGTATATGAAGACAGGATGAATGTATTGAACCTTGGATGGGAGCTGGGGTATACTGTCGGGGAGAAATTTTCACTTCTAACAGGCCTTCAGTTCAACCAGTTTACCGGGTTGCAGATACAGGATAAAGCCTGGGGGATGATACCCCTGGAGCTGAAAGCGGCGGCCCGTATGCAGGTAATAAAGGACCTCTGGTTAAAGACTGATCTTTTTGCCTTCAGAGGAGCCCGGTATATGCGGAAAGATGGCAGCGACGATCGTCATAAAGGGGCGTTTGATCTGAATGCGGGTCTGGAATTCAAAATCACCCGTAATATTAATCTCTGGACACAGTTCAATAATATCTTCAATAAGGAATACCAGCGCTGGAATCAATATCCGGTTTATGGGTTCAACTTTGTTGGCGGAGTCGTATTTTCGTTCGATCAAAAGAACTGACGATGTACGAATTCCTTTATCAATATCTGGTCCGCAATAAACAATTAACCCTGCCGGGTATAGGCCGCTTTGAGCTGGGCCGTACACCGGCTTCCGGGAATTTTTCAGAAAAAAGAATTGAAGCGCCTGCTTATAGTGTCAGTTTCTCCGCATCGGGGACTGCACCGGCCCGTTCATTTTTCAACTGGCTGGGAACAGCTATGCAGGTATCTGAGCGGGATGCCGTGATCCGGTTTAATGATTTTGCTTTTGACCTGAAAAAAGCGATAACGGATGGTGCTGTGATCAGTTGGAAAGGGGTGGGGCAACTCAGTAAAGGGCTGGCGGGTGATATACGTTTTGTTCCCGACAGCCAGCAGAGACCTGAAACGGCGGTACCGGCAGAGAAACTGATCCGGGAGAAAGCCGAACATATGGTTCGTGTTGGGGAGCAGGAGCGCAGTTCCGCGGAAATGGAAGCTTTTTTCAGTCAGCCCGAATCCAGAAAAGACTTTTGGTGGGCCTGGGCACTTGCGGCCGGGATAATGGCTGTGATGTATATAGGCTGGCATGTATCTGCAACCGGAGTGCGGCTGGAATCTGCAGCAAATAAAGGGAAACTGGTTCCGCAGGATGCCCCTGCCACCTATCGTACACTTCCTTAGGTTTTCCGTTACATTTAATCTTTTTGGTTTTACTTTGCTGCTTTCAATTATGAAAGAGCTGGTTCATTATACACAATGCCCTGTATGCGGCGCAGAAAATGGTAAAGAGGTGCTGAAGGCAAAAGATTATACCGTCAGTGGTGAATTCTTTGCCATTTGGGAGTGCGTTGCCTGTACGGCCCGCTATACGCAGGATGCTCCCGCCGCAGACGCGATCGGGCCATATTATAAATCTGAAAATTATATTTCGCATACCAATAGTTCAAAGGGCCTGGTAAACCGTTTATACCAATGGGTGAGAAAGAGAACCCTGAAGCAAAAACGGAAAATGCTGCAGCGCCTGACCGGGCTAGCTGCCGGTTCCGTGCTGGACCTGGGAAGTGGAACCGGTGCTTTTGCCGCAGAAATGAAAACGGCCGGCTGGCAGATTACCGGGCTTGAGCCGGATGCCGGTGCCAGGAAAGTGGCACAGGATAGTTTTGGCATTGAACTGAAGGATACCAGCAGCTTTTACACACTGGCTGACCGCCAGTTTGACGCGATCACCATGTGGCATGTATTGGAACATGTGCACGATCTGCAGGGGTATATGGCGAAACTGAAGACATTATTGAAAGACAATGGCCGGCTGCTTATTGCGGTCCCCAATTATACTTCCGGCGATGCCGCCATCTATAAAGAGTTTTGGGCGGCGTATGATGTGCCCCGTCACCTCTACCATTTTTCGCCGGAGGCCATGAAGACGCTGGTGGAAAAGCACGGTATGCGTGTGCTGGCGCATAAGCCTATGTGGTACGACAGTTTTTATGTATCCCTGCTGAGCAGTAAATACCAGTCAGGTGCCACGATGCTGATCAGTGCTTTTTTCAACGGGCTTCGCTCTAACGTTGGTGCGGCGGGGCAGGTGAAGAAATGCAGTTCCGTGATATATGTGATCGGTCATTAAGGGGGGTATCCCTATTGCGCAAACCGGATTTCATATAATTCAGGCCACCATTTCCCGGTGATATAGATTTTCTTAGAGGCCGTATCATAAGCGATGCCGTTCGGGACAATATCCGTAGGGTATTTATCAGGCATGGCTTTCTTTATTTTTTCCCAGATGGAGGAAACATCGGCCTTGGCCACAATTTCACCGGTAGCCGGATCTATCTTGAAGATATAGGGATATTCATATTGGTTCGCATATACATAACCGTCAATGTATTCCAGTTCATTCAGATTAAAGGTAGGTGTACCGCCTTCTGTAACCGTCTGTGTACGTTCCAGTTTAAATCCATCCGGGTTATAAAAAAACAAATCACCGGTTCCATTTGAAATGATCAGCTGCCGGCCATTGGTGGTTAGCCCCCAGCCCTGGAAATCCACATCGTATTCCCTGATTTTTTTAAAGTCTTTCAGGGTATAAACAAATACTTTTTTTTCGCGCCAGGTCAGCTGGTAAACGGTATCGCGGAGTATCGTCAGTCCTTCACCAAAGTATTTTTCATCCAATGCCACTTCCTTCAGGGCTTTGCCTGTTTTCAGGTCTACCTGTTTGAATTTTGATCTGCCGTAATTACCGGTTCCTTCATAGAGTCCGCCGTTGTAAACAATCAATCCCTGTGTATAAGAGCCTGTATCATGCGGAAAAGTGGCCACGATTGAATAATTCAGGCTTTTGGGAGCATTCGCCGGTTTTTCATCCTGCTCTCCGTTATTCGTAGAATTACCATTACAGGCTATCAGGGAGAGAAAAAAGAATGCGGAAACGTAATTTTTCATGTAAAAGTTGATGTAAAGCAAAAATAAGCACTGTCCTGATTCGTAGCTGTTAAAGCTTTTCGGAATTTCGTTGAAATTCACCCGTACAGTTGCATAAAATTTAAGGGAAAGATTATATATTTGATTTTTCGCACCTTACCGGAAAGAAATTCACCCTGAATCGTATCCCTGAGACGCCTCCATCAATTTCCTTTTATCCTTTATTATTTCCAATTCTATTGAATGACTCATGGCCATTTTATGTGCCTGTATCATTTATAACCATTAGGAAATATGAAGGTGTTGCGGTTACTTTTAATAACAGCGGGCGTATTCTTTTTTGCAGAGGCTGAGGCGCAGTTATCCTGTAAAACAGCCGCGTATACCTTACAACAGGAGTCTGATCCGGCAATGGCCTGGTCTATCCGGCAGGCAGAGCATTTTATACAACAGTCATCGGTTTTTTCCTATGCTTCGCGTCTGGAAGGTGGTATCGTCAGAATTCCGGTCGTGGTGCATAATCTTTATCATACCCCGGACCAGAAAATAACTGATGCGCAAGTGGCCGCTCAACTGGCAACGCTGAATAATGCCTTCCGCAGAAAGAATGCGGATACGGTAAATACACCGCTCTCATTCCGCCCTGTGGCGGCCGATTGTGAGATAGAATTTTATCTGGCCACTTCTGATTCCCGTAGAAGGTATACCACGGGTATTGTCCGTAAATATTCACCGGTATCCAACTGGATCATGGATGATAAAATGAAAAAATCATCCGAAATGGGTGATGATCCCTGGGATACCCGTAATTATCTAAATATCTGGGTCTGTAATCTGGATAAGTTTGCCGGTTATTCCACCGTGCCGGGCTCGGATATAAGCCTGGATGGTATTGTAATTGGTCTGGCTGCTTTTGGCGAAGGGCAGAAAGCGATTGTACATGAGGCCGGACACTGGCTGGGTTTAAAGCATCTCTGGGGTGATGCATATTGCGGTGATGATGCGGTGGATGATACCCCTAAGCAGGCGTCATATACAGTGGGTTGTCCTACGAACATCAGAGTGACTTGTGGCAATAATCCCACGGGTGATATGTACAATAATTATATGGATTTCACCAATAACGATTGTATGAATCTGTTTACAAAGGGACAGAAAGCCCGAATGCTGGCTGCATTCAGTACGGGAGGTGCGCGAAACAGTCTGCTCAGTTCAACCGGATTGGACAGACCTTTGATTTTTGAGGCTGCTTTACCTGAAGAAGAACCACGCTGGTTGCAGGTTAAAATGTATCCCAACCCGGTGAATGCGGTGCTTAACCTGGATTTTTCATACGATGTACGTTGGGTTGGCAAAACTATTTTTGTCACTAATCTGGTAGGTCAACGTATTATGAATGTGACGATTAGTTCAAAGATCCAGTCACTGAATGTGGCCAATCTTAAGCCCGGGGTATATTTTCTTGCAGCAAAAAACGATCAGGGATTGTCTATTAAAATGAAGTTTATAAAACTGTAAAGTCGCAACCAGAATACATACTAACGCTGCGGGCCGCTATTAGCGGCCCTTTTTTTTGGGTAATAAAAAAAGCCTGCCGGGTGGCAGGCTTTTCCGGGAGGTTAAGCCTCCGTCTTTTAAAGATGTATGGCTTCCCCATAAGCCACTTCAATCGCGTCTTTCACACTTTCACTGATGGTGGGGTGGGGGTGAATGGAATTCAGGACCTCATGGTAAGTGGTTTCCAGTTTACGGGCTGTTACGGTTTCCGCAATCAGCTCCGTTACATTGTACCCGATCATATGAGTGCCCAGCCATTCGCCGTATTTGGCATCAAAAATTACTTTTACAAACCCTTCGGTATGTCCGGCTGCAGAGGCTTTACCGCTTGCACTGAGCGGGAACTTGCCTACTTTAATTTCATAGCCCGCATCTTTTGCCTGTTTTTCAGTATAGCCTACTGATGCGATTTCCGGTACACAATACGTACAGCCCGGTACATTGTTATAATCGATCGCTTCGGGGAGATGATGATATTTCTTTTCATTATACCCGATGGCTTCCACACAATTGATAGCTTCTTTACTGGCCACGTGAGCCAGCGCCTGGCCGGGGGTAACATCCCCGATGGCATAAATACCGGGAATATTGGTCTGTCCGTATTTGTCAACAAGAATCTTTCCTTTTTCTGTTTTGATACCCAGTCCTTCAAGGCCGATCCCCTCAATATTGGCGGCCACACCTACCGCACTCAGCAGTACATCGGCTTCCAGGGTTACTTCCCCGCTGGCGGTTTTAACTTTTGCCTTTACGCCGGCACCGGTAGTGTCCACTGAAGTCACTTCGCTGCTGGTCATGATATCAATACCGTTCTTTTTATATTGTTTTTCCAGTTCCTTGGAGATGTCTTCGTCTTCAACCGGAACGATACGGGGGAGGAATTCAACGATGGTTACTTTGGTGCCCATGCTATTATAGAAGTAAGCAAATTCAACACCAATGGCGCCGCTGCCCACCACAATCATGGATTTGGGCATTTCCGGCAGTACCATGGCTTCGCGGTAGCCGATGATCTTTTTCCCGTCAATCGGCATAGTGGGAAGCTGACGGCTGCGTCCGCCGGTGGCAACGATAATATGTTTGGCTTCCACCACCTGTGTTTTGCCGTCTTTGTCCGCTACTTCCAGTTTGCCTTTGGCAATCAGTTTGCCAAAGCCCATAATCACGTCAATTTTGTTCTTTTTCATCAGGAACTGCACGCCCTTGCTCATTTTGTCCGCTACCCCGCGGCTTCTTTTCACCACGGCTTCGAAATTGGGGGTACCCGCTGCTTCAATGCCAAACTCTTTGGCATGTTTGATATATTCATTCACCTGGGCACTTTTGAGGAGTGCTTTTGTCGGAATACAGCCCCAGTTCAGGCAGATGCCTCCCAGGCTTTCTTTTTCAATTACAGCGGTTTTGAAACCTAATTGGGAAGCCCGGATTGCCGCCACATATCCGCCGGGGCCACTTCCAAGTACAACTACGTCGTATGCCATGTTTTGATAATTAGTTGAAAAGTAAATGAGTTACTCAATAATGAGTGGCGAAGTTATCCGAAATGGGGCAATTGACAAAAGTCAGTCACCTGCACTGTCCGGTTTCCCGGTTCTAACTGCCTGAAATACCTAAATTTGCGGTTTCCGGGACTGTAAAACGCCTGCTTTCCACAGGCTGTTAAGAATTTTGCCAAAAAAAGAAGAAAATCAGGATACTAATTGCCTGACTTTCCCTACCTTTGCCGTCCCAAAAATTGTATCAATCATGGCAAGAGTATGTCAGGTTACAGGTAAAACACCGATCGGAGGCAACAAGGTTTCGCACTCCAATATCAAGACCAAGCGTCGTTTTCTGCCCAATCTGCAGAAAAAGAAGTTTTACCTCGCAGAAGAGGATAAATGGATTACATTGAAACTGTCCACTGAAGCTATCCGTACCATCAATAAGAATGGTCTGTACAGCGTAGTGAAACAACTGAGAGCGAAGGGCGAGAAGATCTGACCCTTCGGGCGGGCTCAGGGTGACAACCCTTCGGGCGGGCTCAGGGTGATAGCCCTTCGACAACCCTTCGACAGCCCTTCGACAGGCTCAGGGTGACAATAAAAAAAGAAACGTTTTAAATAGATAATCATGGCAAAGAAAGGCAACCGTGTACAAGTAATTCTGGAATGCACTGAGCACAAAACAAGTGGCAAGCCGGGTACCAGCCGTTATATCACGGTAAAAAACAAGAAGAACAACCCCGAACGTCTGGAGTTGAAAAAATTCAACCCCATTCTGAAAAAAGTAACTGTTCACAAGGAAATCAAGTAATCAGTTGATAAGTTGAAAGGTTGAAAAGGCACAATATTTTCTTCCTTATTAACTTGTTAACTTTCAAACATATCAACTATATACAATGGCAAAAGCAGCAAAAACGGCGATTAAGAAAGACCCCAAGCAGGCCGCCGAAGCAAAAAATTATACAAAAGTGATCAAGGCTGTACGCAGCCCCAAGAGCGGTGCTTACACGTTCAAGGAGCAGATGGTGCACAAGGATAAAGTGAAGGATTTCCTGGCTCAGAAGTAATCACGGGTCCGCCTGAAACTATTAAAAAGCTATTCGTTATTACGAATGGCTTTTGTTGTTTATACTTCGGAACATATGTAATGAGTGAAGGGGCAATTTAAAAAATATAACCATGGGATTTTTTAATAAATTATTCGGAAAAAAGGAGAAGGAAAGCCTGGATGAAGGGTTGAAAAAAACCAAGGAAGGCTTTCTGGCAAAAATCTCCCGGGCTTTTGCCGGCAAGAGTACGGTAGACAGTGAGGTGCTGGATAATCTGGAAGAAGCACTGGTTGGAGCCGATGTGGGGATTGAGACCACCGTGAAAATTATTGAACGTATAGAGAAACGTGTATCCAGGGATAAATACATGAATTCCGGGGAGCTGAATAAAATGCTCCAGGAGGAAATAGAAGGATTACTCGTGGATGCTCCGGAGGCAAACAGTTATGCCTTCGATTCGGAATTACCGGCCACTCCTTATGTGATTCTGGTGGTGGGGGTGAACGGGGTAGGTAAGACCACCACCATTGGCAAACTGGCGTATAATTTTAAGAAAGCAGGGAAGTCCGTTTTACTGGGTGCTGCAGATACTTTCCGGGCCGCTGCCGTGGATCAGTTGACGATCTGGAGTGAACGTACCGGTGTACCTATTATAAAACAGGCCATGGGTTCGGATCCTGCCGCCGTGGCTTTTGATACCGTGCAAAGTGCCGTGTCGCGCAAATCGGAAGTGGTGTTGATAGATACAGCAGGACGGCTGCATAATAAAGCACACCTGATGGATGAACTGAGTAAGATCAAACGGGTAATACAAAAAACCATTCCGGATGCTCCGCATGAAGTATTGCTTGTACTGGATGGAAGTACCGGACAGAATGCGCTGGAACAGGCAAAGCATTTTACTGCCACCACCGATGTAACTGCACTGGCCATTACCAAACTGGACGGTACAGCAAAGGGCGGGGTGGTGCTCGCAATTGCCAATCAATTTAAAATCCCTGTTAAATTTATCGGGGTGGGTGAGAAAATGGAAGACCTGCTGGTTTTTGATAAACATGAGTTTGTGGATAGCCTTTTTAGAATTGAAGAAAAAAATGGGTAGTGAGTTGAATATACGCCTGAACCCGTCATAAAAACCTTATTCATGCAATTAAGAAATATTTCCGAGCAGTTGTTACTGGCTGCTGAGAAATTAAGGCTTTTTAAAAAGGCGGAAAGACGGCTGGATTATATAAAGAAACGGCTGAAGGAAGAAAGGCAAAGAGAAATTGAACTTGCAGAACGGCTGCAAAAGGAAAAAAAGGACTATGACCTGATAAACAGGGGCAGTCTGCAGTACTTTTTCTATTCCGTATTTAAAAATGCGGAGAAGAAAAAGGAAAAGGAATTAAAAGAATACCTGCTGGCAGAACTTAAATGGCAGCAATGTATTGATGAAATAGGAAAGCTGGATGAGAGTTACCGGCAATGGGAGAGTAAACGATCTGAAGTACAATCAGCAGCAATTGAGTATAATCATTTGTTTAGCCAAAAGGTAGATTTATTACTTGCCTGGGACTCCGGTAAATCAGTTGAGTTAAACAGGCTTGGTTCAGTTTTGGCTGAAATGAATCACTCATTAAAAGAATTTAAAGAAGTCGTCAGTGCGGGCGAAGAATTACTGGTCAGTCTTACAAAAACGCTGAATCACCTGGGCTCTGCTTCCGGCCTTGGGACATGGGATTTATTAGGAGGTGGGATGGTGGTAACAGCCATGAAGAGAAGTGCTATGGATGATGCTAAGGAGGAAATGCAAAATGCGCAGCATCTTTTAAACCGGTTTAATAATGAAATTGGAGATGCCGGTGAGGCAATACAGGCATTGGGTATTGGTGGTTTTTCAGGATTTGCAGATTATTTTTTTGATGGTCTGATAGCAGACTGGATGGTACAGTCAGGCATCAGCCAGTCGCAAAAAATTGTCAGCGAGTTAAAAGAGAAAGTTTCAGGTATCGTTGAAATAATGAAGCGAAAAGTTTCGCAACAAGAGAAGGAAGTGATTGTTATTCAGCAAAGTTATAATTTACTGGTGGAAGCAGAATGAAAAGTAAAAAGAGCAGAAGATGAAGACAAAAAAAATACACAGAGACAAAGTCAACATCATCACCCTTGGGTGCAGTAAGAACATGGTGGACAGTGAAGTACTGAGCGGGCAGTTGCTGGCCAATGATATTGACGTGGTACATGAGAATAAGAAGCTCGACCATAATATAGTGGTGGTGAATACCTGTGGGTTCATTGATAAGGCCAAGGAAGAAAGCATAAATACGATACTGGATCAGGTGGAGTTGAAACGTCGTGGTAAACTGGATAAAGTGTATGTGACGGGTTGTCTGAGTGAGCGGTATAAAAACAACCTGGAAGCGGAAATCCCTGAAGTGGATGCCTATTTTGGTACTATGGAGCTGCCCCTGATCTTAAAGCAACTGGAAGCGGATTATAAAGCGGAGCTGGTAGGCGAGCGGTTGCTGGCCACGCCCAGGCACTATGCCTATATGAAAATATCGGAAGGCTGTAACCGTACCTGTTCATTTTGTGCGATACCCCTGATGCGCGGTCAGCATGTAAGTAAGTCAATTGATGACCTGGTATTGGAAGCGGAGGGGCTGGTGAAGAAAGGAGTGAAAGAAGTCATGCTGATTGCACAGGAACTGACCTACTACGGACTTGATATCTATAAAAAACGCATGCTGGGCGATCTGATGAACCGGCTGGCCGATGTGAAAGGATTAGAATGGATCCGGCTGCATTATGCGTATCCGTCAAAGTTTCCGCTGGATATACTGGATGTAATGCGGGAGCGGGAGAATATTTGCAACTATCTCGATATGCCGCTTCAACATGCCGCCAATAATATGCTGGCTGCCATGAAGCGTCAGATTACCCGGGAAGAAATGGAAGAACTCACCATCGCCATACGCGAGAAAGTGCCTGGCATTTGTCTGCGTACCACCCTTATTGCCGGATTCCCGGGTGAAACAGAAGATGACGTGGAAGAGCTCAAAGGCTTCCTGCAGCGTCAGCGTTTCGACAGGGTGGGCATTTTTACCTATTCACATGAAGAAGGAACCAGTGCCCATGGGCTGGTGGATGATGTACCGGCAGAAGTAAAAGAAAGCCGGGCGCAGGAAATTATGGAAGTGCAGCAGGAGATATCGCTGGAGCTGAATCAGGAGAAAGTAGGAAAAGTGTTTAAGACGCTGATCGATAAAAAAGAAGCCGGTCGTTACCTGGGCCGCACCGAATTTGATTCGGTAGAAGTGGATAATGAAGTCGTGATCAATTCGGATAAGAAACTTCCGGTTGGCGAATTTGTACAGGTTAAGATCACGAAAGCCTATGACTATGACCTGGAAGGAGAAGTGGTGAAGTAATTCAACCGCTTACTGTATGAATTAGTCGTCCCTGGCTGAATTACTTTTACAGGTATTCTTTTTCTTCTTACTTCAGGTTGGAGGTACTGTTTTCCTTATTATTTTTACATATGCTTGCTGCTGACACATTTCTCAAATCAGGATTCATTCTCCTGTGCGGGCTCTGTCTGAATGCCCGGCAAATAAACCGGCCATTGGTTGACAAAACGGATACCAATGGTATGGAACGGGATGTATCGCTTCAGGAACTATATAAGCCTCTTCCTTACAAACTTCCTTCCTCCGGTTTAATAAACGAATCCGGCAGTACACGTATATTATTCAGTGCTGAAGTAAAACGGGGTAAACTAAACGGCGCCTGGACAAGCTGGTATGCCAACGGGGTGATTTGTGACTCCGGCCGGTTGGTGAATAACCTGCCCGACGGGAAATGGGAATACAGGAACCAGAAAGGGGAAATACTGGCAGTACGACATTACAATGCGGATAAGTTTGTGCGCATAACCGGTGAGATGCTGCATTATCACCCCAAACGTAGTTTTTATTATCTGGCCGCTTTGTATCAGCGCAATCGTGCAGCGGCTTTACAATATCTCGATGCCCGTTATTCATTTCCGGACAGTCGTACCGGTAATCCCGCAACAACACTTCGTCAGCTGGTTGATGAAAATATAAGTAAAGAGGGAGGTTACCGTCCGGTTTTTGTACAGCAGTTGCATGATGGATTGTATCTGAATTATTTCCCAGGCGGTCTGGTGAAGGATTCCGGCTTTTATAAAGACGGATTACGGACCGGGAAATGGATACACCGGGATTCCGCTGCTGCCGGCTGGTATCAGGGCGCCTACCTGCATGATATCCGGATTAAGGAATGGAAACACTATGATGGCCAGGGCCGTTTACTGGAACTGATTCATTATCGCTCCGGCAAAGAAGTCTGGCGAAAGAAAATAAAAAGGGGATGATCCTTGCGGATATCCCCTTTTTGGCTCAACTGTCAGTGTTAGTCATCATCATCTTTATCCGGTACTTCAGTTTTTTGTTGACTGGTGCTGTCCGGCATTTTTTTCGTTTCATTTTTATTGTCCTCTTCTTTATCCTTACCCTCTTTTCCGGAATCAGCGGCGCCATTCTGACCAGCCTGTAATTCGGTATGCCGGATCAATCCTCCCAGATGGGCGGTTTGTGCCATCGTGCCAAATGAAGCCAGGGCGAGCAGGGCGGTTACAGAGAGGATGATTCGCCGTATAGACGGATTCTTCCTTATAACAAGGCCTGCCAATGAGAATGCTCCGGTAATCAGGATAATAATCAACGAAATTTTTGCCATGTCTTCATGCGCTTCAATGGCTGTTTCGTTTACGCCAACTGTTTTTTCAACCAGTTCTTCTGTTCCTTCTCCGGTCTGGAAAACAGGAATGGTAAATAAAGCCGCGGCAATAAGAAAATAAAGCGCGAGGGAAATATAACTATCGTTTTTTCTGAACAGGCCCGCCAGCAGAATACCTCCGCCGATAACGGACAGGAATAAAGGGGCATGATTCAGGGCTAAATGAATTTGTGCTGCATTCATACAGAATTATTTTTAAGTAAATAGATGGGATTGCACAATGATTTTCCATTGTACGTTACAGGAATAAATCTGGTCAGCCTTTGGGGGGATGAAAAACAGCATTGGCCCGGTAACAGGGCATACCTTCGGGATGGGTGATAGGTTCTGTGAGAATAATAAACTCCGGGCAGTTCCGTTGCTCATGGCGATGCATGGTAACGGAATTGTCAACATGCCCGATGGCTTTTATTTCTTTGAATGGGAGCTGGCTGTCTTCCGAATCGTCATTGTCCTCCGGATGATTGGCAGAATAATGCAGCTGGAGAAAGGCAAGCAGGGACATGCCGGAACCGGTACGACTGTGTTCCTGATAATGCCTGAGTAACTCCGGGAGTTTTACCAGCTGATGCAGTTCAGTGGCACTGAACAGGAACAAAGAGGCTAATATGGTAATAACGGCTGACCGCAATTTTTTTTTTGAAGTTACGGCATATTTATGGTAACAGGAAGCGTAATGCTATTGAGATTCCGCTTATGAAGGTAAAACCTTGTTAATTTTTTTTAACCAGCTACTGAAACACCGATCAGTTTGCCGATTCCGAATGTGATGGCTGCCGCGGCGAGTCCGAATACGACCTGACGAAAACCGGAATACCAGATGCTTTTACCGGTAAACAGGGTGATGGCCGCGCCGATAATAAACAAGCCGACAGCACTGGCACCTGCGCTAAGCAAAATAGCATTGATTCCTGTTAAAAACATAAACGGGAACACAGGAATAATGGCCCCTATAGCGAACAGGAAGAACGAATAAAGGGCTGCTTCAAAGGCGGAACCTTTCAGTTCTTCCGCGTTTATTCCCAATTCTTCTTTTACCAGCAGTTCATGGGCGTGTTCCGGATTCCGGATAATTTCAGCCGCCATTTCCTTTGCCTGTGCTTCAGGGATGCCCTTTGCCTTATAAATCAGTTCAAGCTCCTTCATTTCATTTTCAGGGCTGGTTTGCAATTCTTCCATTTCAATTTCCATCTGGTTTTCATACAATTCCTGTGAGCTTTTCACGGAGATCCATTCGCCCAGTGCCATAGACAGGGCGCCTGCCAGTAATCCAGCCAGCCCGGCCAGCAATACCCCTTCCTGTCCGTGCGTAGCGCCGGCTACGCCCATAACAAGACTGAAATTGGAAACGAGACCGTCATTGCCGCCCAGCACAGCGGCCCGGAGGGCGTTGCCGCCAACGGACCGGTGCCGGGTTTCAAAACGGGCAATAGTACTGCCGGAAACACGCGAGTTGTCAATGATGTTTTGTAAAACCTTTATATGATTGGTTTCGCTACCGGTTACGGGTAGTTGGTTTTTCTTTTTGGTAACCAGGATGGCATTGGAGAGTGTCTTCTCTGTATCCATTAATACCCCGAGTACATAATCGTAACCAAACAGTTTGCCGATGTGGTTCAGCGTTCTGGCCCTGAAAGAGGGACCCGGCATTATTTCCGGTGGCAGGTTGCTTTTTTGGAGGAAGGCTTCGGCGTGGCCTTTTTCGATACGGCTCATTTGTTCAAAAATGGAAGCCACTTCTTTGTCCTCTTCCTTCTCTGCCAGTTTAGCGTAAAGATAACTGGCATCTACTTCTGTCTGTATACTCCTGAGATCGGGCATAACGATAGGTTTAAGTTCCGAAGGTATTTTATTTAATCTGCTTTCTCAGTATTTCCAACAGACCACGGGCTTCTTCCATTTTTCCGGCAGGTACCGGTATACGTACGATTTCCTGTTGCGTTGCCTGTAAGGTTGGGAATTCATAGATAATATGTAATACCGGAATTTCTCCCTCTTCATAAATATCCGTTCCAATCAGTCTGGCACCCAGTTGAGTCCATGTCTGGAAAGTACCACCGATATATGCCGATCGCTCGCCCAACAGGGCTTCCTGGTTCCCTTTTTTCAATACCTGTCTGCGGATGCGTGGTGCCACAAAGGCAACGGCAGTCAGCATACCGATAATACCCGCAATAATCAGGATAAACAAACTATCCCTGTAAAGGAGCAACAAAATTGCCAGCACCACCAGGGATACGATGATGACCAGTCGTAATGTGGCTTTATTAACCGCGAGATTTTCTTTCAGGTCTTCCTGTATAAAAAGTGCCCATTCTTTTTCTGTATAGATCCAGTGGGCAAGAGGATTTAATTCACTCACCAGTTTATCAAATTCACGGGCTCTTGGAATATAAACCATGGCGGTTATAAATGATGACATCGCGAGGAAGCCCAGCAACAGTATCAGGGCATATCCGCCTTTCATGCCATCCATTCCGCTGTACCCGGTAACAATGGCCGCGGCCACCAGCAGTAAAGCAAGGATGAATGCATTCCGGATAACCTTCCTGGGTTTGTTGACGATCGGTCTGACTGGTATGGGTGTATGCATGGTTGCTTATTTTATTTCTATTTCACCATCCCAGCCGAATTGTACATATTGCGGCCCCGAACTGGTTAGCTGCTTTTTCAGCGTTAATCCCCTGCTGGTGATGGCTATCACTATCTGAAGGGGAAGCCCGGTAAACCTGAACTTACCGGCTGCATCAGTAACGGCTGTTTTATTGATCGTTTGCCCGTTCTGTGAATAACTGATGGTAACAGTTATATTCTGCAGGGGTACGCCTTCCAGGTCAAATGGATTTGTTTTGCCGGCTTCTTCCCTGGTTTTAAAAACGGTTCCGTATATGACTCCCTGTGCAGTATTTCCTTCGTTGGTTTGTACCGGAGGCGTTGTGACCGGCGGAACCGTCACTTCATCAGCGGGCAGGTTGATGGTGATCCGGATTGTTTTTCCCGCTGCCAGGGAAGTGGTTACCGTTTTATGGTGATGATTATTATATGAAGCCTGCAGACTGACCTGTCCTGCCGGAACCTGGCTGAATGTGAATTCCCCGTTTGTGTTTGCCGTTGTATTCCGTCCTCCTGTACTGATGAGCGCGCCTGCCGCCGGTTTGCCATCAGGTCTGATTACTGTACCGCTAATAGTACCGGTTGTGGTGGTTGCGGGAACTGTTGGAGCTGGGTTGGTCGTAACCGGTTTACTCCCTTTCAGGGTCCACACCGATGTAAATCCGCAGCGGTTTGATTCGCCGTTCTGTGACCAGGTGGTAGGGTCGCTGTCAATGACCGTATACGTTCCGGCTGGTAACTGTATTTTCGGTTGTGCCACCCAGTAAGCATTCTGCACACCGCCCTGTCCAATAATGCCATACGCCTGCCAAGGACCGTATCGCTGACCATTGCTGTGTTGCAGCGCGATCGTACCCGGTTTTTTACCCATGTTATAATAGTGGTAGTTTTCAATCCGGGAAATATAAGTTGCTTTGGCCAGCGTGAACCGGGTTGGCTGTACCGGTCCGCCACTCACGCCTCCGATATTGCCATTGTCGAATATTTTCTCTTCTTTGGTTGCATCCGCAGGGTTTACACCAACATCAGGCTTACCCGGATTGCTTACCGGTACCGGCGGTTCTGTTTGTGGTGGTGCAGGTTGAGAAGGAGCGGGTTTTTTACCGCTAAGGGTACTGTCAATTTTATCCAGTCCTTTATTGATGCCATCAAGTATATCGGTAAAACTTTTTTTCTTCTTTTTGGTTTCAGGGGGTTTGGTGGTTACAGGAGGTTGATTGGTAGTGGATGGTGGTACTGGTGCAGGAGTAACCACGGTTGATTCCGGTTTGCTGATCCGGGTAAAGGCCCTGAGTCCGGATTCATTCCGGCTATCCGACCATTTGCCGGTGGCTTTATTGCCATCCGTGGAGAATTCCAACAGATATTGTCCGTGTACTCCTTTTTTGGTGGTGTAGCTGATCAGGCCATGCTCACCCATCATAGAGAGGGTGCCGGTGGCCTGGTCAAATCCTTTTTCAGTAACACTATATTCGCCATTGCCCAGAGGAGTAAATTGCATGGTTTCGGTATTGCCATGTTTCCATGTACCACGTACATCAAGCTTACTATAGGAGCCATTGATTTCTTTTTCCAGTTCCCTGATTTTGTTCACCCGTTCCGCATCGCTCCACCATTCCAGGCTTTCCTTCATTTTGCCAAGGCCTTCATTTTTTGTTTTTTTACGGCTGGTCAGCTTTGTTCCATCGTTCCAGAACATATCGGCCTTGTCTTTCCGCGCCTTGATGGCAGTCAATTCAGCTTCCAGTTCCCTGATGCGTTTATCCAGCAGGATATCGGGTATCAGGGCCACACTTTCTCTGTATTTGCCAAGGGCAGTTTCTTTCTGTCCGGCCGCATCGGCTGATTGTCCTTCTTTTTTCAACTGACTGGCCCGGTCTTTCGCCACCGTCAGTTCTTTCTGACGTTTGTCCATACTTCTGGCAAAATCAATCATTTCCTTCTGTCTCGGATCATTGCTGCTGAAACGGGTATTGGCTGTATATTCAATCGTGGTGGCATTCTGTCTGGGGTCGATCGGCTGGCCTTTTTCAAATTTTGATTTTGTTACCTGGAAATCTTCATACAGCTTTTTCTTTTCCGCAATCTGCATGTTGCAAAGCTGGATGGAGCTTTCAATTTCTTTCATGGTTTCCGGCATCGCGGTCCATTTGGCTTTAAAGGCGATCAGCCTGGGTAAAGCATTTTCAAAATCCTTCGCCTTGAAATCGGTAGTCCATTGCTCCCTTGTGCGGTTATAAGCCGTGTCACATCGTTTTAGCAGTGCGGAGAATGCATTGCTTTTTTCCTGTGACCACTTATTGCCCATTTGTCCCGGCATATTTAACTGCAGCTTGTTCAGGTCGGTGATGCATTTCTGCGCAGCCGGCAGGTTATTGCCCGTCACATTGCCGTTGAATTCTTCCCCCTTTGTTTCTATTGCCGCCCATTCCCGCTGCCATTTTTTATTCTGCTCCAGTTGTGTTTTAGCCGTGGCATCAGCCGGGTTGTATTTTAAAACCTGCTCATAGCGTTTTATGGCCAGATTGAAATCCCTTTCATAGGCAGCATCCTTACCTGCTTTTTTACAGGCTTCCACGAGTTCAGTTATCAACGATGCGGCCGCCTTCGCGTTCATGTTTTTCAGTTCATCTGCCAACTTAACCGCCTCGTCCAGTTTTCCTTCACTGATCAGCTGACGGGCTTTTTGCAGTTTATCATCAAAAGCTTTTTTCTGATTACCCGCGTTTGTAATCATTTCATTACTGATAGTGGCACTGAATACACCCAGGGCCTCTCCCAATACAATTCCATTATTGTCTTTTACAGTTACTTTCAATTTGATACTGCCGGTCTCCAGTGCAGTTACCCTGGCGTCGCGGGAAGCCGGATTGCTGACAGACGCACTGCCTTCCAGTACCTGCCAGTTATAAGTTAGCGTGGAAGAGGGCAGGGGTGATACCACTGTATTGAATTCCACCACCTGGTGTACGGCAATTTCCTTTTCCACCTCCACCAGTCCAATGCCTTCTTTCCAGATCATGGGCTTCGGTCCCTGAATTTTCGGGCCCTCTGCTTTTACTGTAAATTTTTCCGCGTTGAAATAGCCTTTCACCCTGCCCAGTTCCTCTCCACTGCCTTTCACAACTGCCAATGCTTCCAGCACTATCTGCGTGCCATCTTTTGCAAAGAATACAATTTCAGAACCGTCAGGTGACTCCTTTACCTGTTTTGCATTTTCTGAAAGTGGCATCCAGCGATAACTGACATCTTCCAGTTTGTCCGGCACTGTATTTATTTTTGCCGTCACCATTTCACCGGGCATAGCTTTGGCCGGAGTGAAACTGATACTGAAAGCGGGTTTCTCCACTTCCAGTTCCAGTTGTTCTGATTCACCCATGGTGATATTTTCCCCCGCGCCCTGAGCCAGTACCTCTACCCATATTTTCTTTCGACCGGGTGAAGCGAATATCAGTTTGGTTTTATTACTGTTCCCTTCAAAGGGTTCAAATTTTTCTTCAGGATGAGGCTGCCAGCGGTAAAGCAGTTTCAGTCCTGCTGGCAGGGGACTAATAAAGTCAGCTTTCAGTTCAACCGGCAGGCCCACAATGATTTTACCCGCTGCCGGGCTGATTTTAGTAAGTCTTACTTTCAGCGGTGCCACCACATATTCCAAACTGGCAGAACCCGGAGGTATTGTGCCTTCTACATTTACAGTGATTGTTTTTTTACCGGGTCTTGCAGTTTCCAGTTGTGCGGCGGCACTGTTACTGTTGCCTTCCACATTACCGGTCCAGTTATAACTATAAGGACCGTAAGCGGGTTTATCATTCTTAATCACGGCCTTCACCTGTACTTTGCTGCCGGGTTGTATGGTGTCAATCCGGGGTTCTATACTTACTATTGGAAAATCACTTCCATCCGGTTTAGGGCCGGTATAGGCTGATTGCGTCAGCCGGCCGTCGGGTTGCAGGCTGATCCCGTTAATGATTGACTGGCATTCTGCATCCAGCATTTTAATCATACTCATCATCCAGCCTTTGTCAGAATTGTCAAAAGCGCCACTCGATCCGACCCACCAGTTGATTTTAAAAAAGGCCCTGCCTTTCATTACATATCCTTCAAATCCGGAAGAGGCACCGGCAGAGCGATAGCCGGCATCACTCCAGCCTCCGGGATCATACCGTTGTAATGTGTAAACACCATAGCCTTTGAAATCACCCAGGCTGAACGATTTTAATTCAACGGCCTTGTTATTGGTAACGTTATTTTCTTTGATGATATATTCCTGGAGTTGAGCGGTAGTTTTAATATCCTCTCCCCATGGCTTGTCATACTTAATATTCAGTGTTCCATAGGCAGATGCCGTGCTGACGGGCTTTTTATCTTCTGACCAGGGCGGTACGCGTTGCGGGGATTTAATCACTTTTCTTTTCAGGCTGGCCCAGTTGCTGCCCGCGCCACCTTCCCAGATATCACTGGTTTTTATGCTCAGTGACATATGCTGGAATTTCACCCGTTGTGTCACATATTTGTACGTGCCGTATGTTCGTCCCGGGTCGGGAACTTCTATACTGAGACCGAGCGTAATACTGTCCAACAGCGAAACTTTACCATCGGTTCCCTTTTGTGTCTGTTCTGTTACGATCTGGATCTTTGCCTGGTTGCAATCTTTCATGCCTTCCAGCGCTTCATAACCCCAGCTGCAGTTCAGGTTTTTACCTTTCAATGCGGCGGGTATATCGGCAGATACATCCACCATGTCATATTGCCTGATGACAGCAGGGAGTTTCAGTTTTACGCCTTTGGAAGGATCATTCAGGTTATAAGGCTCAACTGTAATGTTCCAGTATATCTTATCGAGTTCAGATGTTTTATCGCTGGTCTTTTGAATCAGCACAATCATATACGTGACATTTCCTTTTTTATCCGCGGGTTCAGTCAGCGTTTTTCCTTCCGCCACTTTCCCTGTTTTTCCTTCCGCGACCCGGTGCCATTCAATACTTACTCCCGCTGGTATTGTTATCACTTTGCCTTTTTCGTCTGTGACCGTTACTTCACCGGTTAATGGAACAGTTTCCATGGTTTTGGTTTCGCCCTTCAATTGAAGTTTGAGTGACAGGGCAGGGGACTGTTTCAGTTTATCGAGATAATCACGGTAGGCTTTCCCATATTCCTGCATTTTTTTCACCACGGCGCCGGATTCATCTTTAAACAGCGGACTTCTGCCATTTGCATCTGCATCCACCAGGTGTTCGAAGCCGAGACCGTATTCGCCCAGTATCCGAAGATGTTCTTTATCGTTGTTTTCATGGATGGGCCGGCCCAAAGCTGTAGCCAGGTCTATCCGGATATCCGCCGCTCTTTTGGTATGAGCTTCCAGACATTGAATGGCATTTTGTAAATCCTTATCCGGGTCCGTTACTAACATGGGCGAACCGCTTTTAGCGCCCATCAAAACAAGGCGGAAAGGGGCTTCCTGCAGGCGGGTAACATCCACT
>Ga0209480_10000557_pt1 | contig 30473 bp, 17 predicted proteins | sample JI61114C2DNA_FD_187501 | JGI IMG/M metagenome (GOLD analysis project Ga0209480, IMG submission 187501) | Wastewater effluent complex algal communities from Wisconsin, to seasonally profile nutrient transformation and Carbon sequestration -... | ecosystem: Engineered > WWTP > Effluent > Algae... | reverse complement strand
GACCACTGACCACTGACCACTGACCACTGACCACTGACCACTGACCACTGACCACTGACACACTGAGCATTCATTTCAAAACATCCCTTATCGCCTCGATCTTTTCAAACATACTTTTGGCAAAGGAACAAACTGGGTTTATCTTTTTATTATTTTCTCTTGCAAATTCAACAGCTGCCATCAACAATTTTTTACCGACTCCTCTTCCTGAAAATGCTTCATTCACTTCCGTATGTTCGATGATGAAAATATCTTCTCCATCCCATTTATAAGTCATTGTGCCAGCTCCTGTGCCTGAATCATAGGCGTCAAATGAACCTTTAACTCCATTGTCATTTCTTTTGACTTCCATTTTATTGAATTTCTTTTATTCGAGAACATTACTTGGAATGATAAGTTTTGGGAGGGTGGTGATGGTTTGGGGGTATGAAGGAGAAGCATACCTTAAATGTAATATTGCAATATTACGATGAACCATACTCTTACAAAGGTTTGGTCAATTATTTGAGTGATTTTTTGGAATATTAATAGATTGGCGATTCACAAATATGTAGTATTAAATGTAATATTGCAATATTACGATGAACCTTACTCTTACAAAGGTTTGGTCAATTATTTGAGTGATTTTTTGGAATATTAATAGATTGGCGATTCACAAATATGTAGTATCAAATGTAATATTGCAATATTACGATGAACCTTACTCTTACAAAGTTTTGGTCAATTATTTGAGTGATTTTTAGGAATATTAATAGATTGGCGATTCACGAATATGTAGTATTAAATGTAATATTGCAATATTACGATGAACCTTACTCTTACAAAGGTTTGAGCAATTATTTGTATGATTTTTTGGAATATTAATAGAGTGGCGATTCACAAATATGTAGTATTAAATGTAATATTGCAATATTACGATGAACCTTACTCTTACAAAGGTTTTGTCAATTATTTGAGTGATTTTTTGGAATATTAATAGATTGGCGATTCACAAATATGTAGTATTAAATGTAATATTGCAATATTACGATGAACCATACTCTGGCAAGGGTTTGGTCAATTATTTGAGTGATTATTTGGAATATTAATAGATTGGCGATTCACAAATATGTAGTATTAAATGTAATATTGCAATATTACGATGAACCTTACTCTTACAAAGGTTTGAGCAATTATTTGAGTGATTTTTTGGAATATTAATAGATTGGCGATTCACAAATATGTAGTATCAAATGTAATATTGCAATATTACGATGAACCATACTCCCACCTTCTTTTCACCCTCATATTAAAAAAATCAATACATATCTAGAAACTGGTAAACACATCAGCACGATTCTTACTATTTGGTATCTTGATGAAGTCGAGCGTCCCCGGTTTGACACCGATAGTAAAGGAATAAGTACCTCTAACTGGTTGCCAGTTGAGACTCATCTGCCAACAGTGAAGGTCCCTGCTGAAACCAAGATCAGGATAGACAATACTTTTATTCTTAAAATCATACCCAAAATAGTTGAAATTGATTCCCCATTTCTCCGTTATTGCTATAGATCCTGAAAATGTAACTGAGTTGGTATTGAATCTAAATTTGTTTTTGCCGATCTCGTCTCGTGCTGCTACATTCAATGTGTGATTGATAGAAAAATTATCCAGTAAATCCCAAAAGGATTGATTGCTCAGATCTATTTTATTATTGTCTTTTCTGGTTGCGGCCTCACTTTCAGACAGATCACCTGCTAAGAATTTTCTGATCTTTTGGACCGTCATGGATGTATTAAGTGTAGCACTAAATATGACAAATCTTGCTATTTTCTTTTGTGAATTCCATAGGAACACATCAATTTTCTGATCTTTACTATTTCTGTCATAAAAGTCGAAACTACCATTCATAGATAAGGTGGACAAGCCTTTAAATAATCGAGTAGTAGCGTTATAGCTTAATGGGCTTAACTTGAGAGAATCCGCGACAAAATTGTAAAAGGTATTTATCCCAAAAGATTCAAAAATTTTAACTTTTCGCGCTACTGTATCTCGCCGACCCATGACCTTAGCTTCCAACGTGTTAGAAATATTAAAATTAAGCCCGAGCTGAGGTCCTGAATTAGGTGGACCTCCATAAATATATTCCTGGTATCTATTGTAAGAATTTCTTGATACATTGGGATTGTTAGAGACCTGGATAGAATCATAATAACTTTGATAATTGGGTGCAAATGCTAAAGCTACTGTTGGTCGTATCTGATGCCTTATGCCACGCAAAAAACCTTTTTTAAATTGCATCAAGCCAAATAATTGTGTATTGATACCGACGGATGCATTAAATGTTCTGTAGGCCCCAAATTTATTTAGGGTGTCTTTACTTGCTCGTCCATTGAATAAGAGCTTATCTTTAATAGTGAATGAATCTTTTTCGACATTAAAAAAAGTAGTGTCATCTACATAGATTTGGGTTGGGTCAAAACTTTGTTTGACTTCATTGAATCCCCACACTTCGCTATAGCTAAAGCTAGGACTAATATTGAAATACTTCATTACTTTATAAGAAGAGGTCACGTTGGCATTTTGACGCATTCCTTGCTTTGAGGACTTCAATGTCTGTGGTGTAAAGAGGATGGAATCCTTTGTCGCAAATCGATTTTTTAACTCTGCCGAATACGTAAAGCTGATCTGATCGTACCATTTTTCTTCTACTCTCTTAGGATTTTTAAAAGGAAAAATGGATTGTGTATTGAAGTTCAAGTTGGGAAGTTCAAGCGTAAAATCCCTTGTTACTAATTGCTGAGAATGGGACATTGCTGCACTGAAACTATAAGGTTTGCCACTAAAGATTCTGCTGTAAGTTATGTTGGAATATAAGTTGTTATTCAATGCGGAATTGGCATCATTATAGTTCAACGATTGAAATTTACTTTTACCGAACTGGATATCAGCATTCCCACTGAACTTATGGTATGGATTGGCTTTAGGGTCCTGATTGTGTTTTAAGGTAAGGCGATAAGCGGTTTCCCTAGTTTTACTATATCTGCGGTCACTGACAGCTTCACCATAATATGTGGAATATTCTAAAGACGCATTTCCATTAAATTTATATCTACGGTTATAATTTGCAGTTATTCCTACACGGTGAGATCCTCTTAAATAAATATCTCCTTGTAGAATAAGGTCCAATCTATCATTAATGGGGAAATAATAGCCGATATTCTTTAACCCATAACCCCACAAAGGAGAAAAATTATAGTCATTCGGGAATAGTATGCCTGTTTGTTTTGTCTTTTTCATTGGGAAAAAACCAAATGGCATGACGAGGGGAGTGGGAACACCACCTATTTTAACATATGCAGGACCAATTACTGCAACTCTGTCAGGAACTATCTTCATCTTAGATGCCAGAATGCCAAAGTGAGCTTCAGGATGATTACACGTCGTTATGAGGGCATCTTGCTGGTATATTACATCATCTGTATTTACACTATCAATTGGTCCGGCAATAACTTTAATTCTGGATCCATTGATGTAAAGGTCTGTCTGCTTCATCCTACCATCGTAGATGATGCCTTTTTTAGTTTTAAAATTAAAGGATAATTTATTGGCAACCACTTGTTCTCCATCGATTAGAATATCAGGCTTACCAATTGGTCTTCCTTTGGCATCTTTGCCAACTTCGGCCGTGGCAATATTATTTTTCAGATCAATTTGTATAAAGTGAGCCTTGATCTTATATTTTTGATAGAACACATAAGCATCTCCCCATAATCTAAGTATTTGGTTTTTGTTGTCTAGCTCTGTTGAATCCTTAGAACCATATTCCACCACATCATCCAAATCCTGCTTTGCAGCGATCTTGGCAATACCTCTTTGTGAGATTGAAGGCGGTAGGGAGTCAGAGTTTGTTAAATTCCTCTTAAACAACTGAATATTAATACTATCTGTGCGATTTCCAGCATTATTTAAAGACAATGAATCGACCTGCGCAAAAATATTTACACAAAAACACATTAAAAAAAATAATAATATGGTAGATATATTGGTCAATTCAGATAATGGATATATATTTGTGATACATTTTTATAATCTATAATGAGTTGATTACTATTGCTATTTATAATATAAATAATTTTAATATATCGAACTTATTGAAACACAAAACTAAACAAAAAACCATATAGCGTATGACTTCCCTTCGAAATTCAATTAATACTGGATTTGTAATAGTTTCAGTTCTGACATTTTCTTTCATTTTTGCCGATAAGAGCTTTGCTACAGATATTAAAGAATGTAGTCATACCAACAATTGTAAGCATGACCATATAGTAACGAAAGGATTGACAGGATATGAAGTTGGGCGTGTGTTAAATTTTTCTAAAATAATAAACGAGGGTGTCTTAAACTCCATAATGAAGGAAGTACCTCAGAATGGAAGAGAATATAGATTAAGAACTATCGTTCTGGATGCAGGACATGGCGGAAAGGATGGAGGATGCAGCGGAACGGATTCAAAGGAAAAAAATCTTACACTAGAGTATGTGTTGAATTTAGGTGAGATGATCTCTGCCAAATATCCGGATATCAATGTCGTGTATACCAGAAAGAAAGATGAATTTATAGAATTATATGAGCGTGCTAATATAGCGAACAAAAATAAAGCAGATCTATTTATTAGTATTCACTGCAATTGGAATCCTAATACATCTCCATATGGCACGGAAACATACGTTTTAGGGTTGCACAGAGCCAAAGATAACCTTGAAGTTGCTAAACGAGAAAACTCATCCATATACCTGGAGAATAACTACGAGAAAAACTATGATGGTTTTGATCCGAATTCACCTGAAGGAAATATCCTGTTTTCTATGTGCCAAAATGCGCACCTTGATCAAAGTATTTCATTAGCTGAAAAGATCGAAAAAGAATTTGCTGTCAAGTCTCAAAGAAAATCCAGGGGAGTCAGACAGGCTGGTTTCCTTGTGCTGAGAGCTACTTCCATGCCGGCTATTTTAGTTGAAACAGGTTTCCTCAGCAACAATGGAGAAGAAGATTACATGACTTCCAGTAAAGGCAAAAAGGAAATAGTGCAAAACATATTCCATGGATTTGAAAAATACAAGGCTTCAATTGAATTTTCTGCGGAAGGTCCGTTAGCTACTATAAAAACTGCGAAAAGTAAACCTCAATCTGATGCAAAGGATTTCGAAGATGAGCCTGAGATTGTGGCTCAAATAGTAAAAGAGATTGAACCAGTGGATAAACGAAAAGTCCAGGTTAAGGAACCTGCTAAAAAAGTTACGCCAATGAAAGCTGAAGATTTCACAACTGCTAAAAATGGAGTTGAGATTTGCGTTCAATTAATAGTAACAAAGAATATTATTGACATGTCTGCACCTAAATGGTCTGAATTCAAAAATATTATTGCCCGTAATGAAAGTGATTTATTGAAATATCAGGTGATCTGCTCATCGCTGGATGAAGCAGGAGAAGTAAAGACCCAGGCTAGGGAAATAGGATTTCCTGAAGCATTTATTTGTGCTTATCGCAATGGACAAAGAATCAGTCTGGAAGATCTGAATGAGGAAGGGAAGATGGGGAGCAGGTGAGAAGTTCAGAATTGAAAATTGAAAATGGAAAATTGAAAATGACTCGAAGAATGGGCGGTAGTGTGTTTTGGTAGAATTGCTCCTTGTCGTTATTGATCTTTTGATCAAACAGCTTTCTCAATTCGATAGGGGAAAAGGACCTTTCGGGCCTCAAAATGTTTGATAAATATTGGTTCAATAGGAACTCTGCATATCATATTAGACTTTTTGATTACTGATTACTGATTACTGATTACTGATTACTGATTACTGATTACTGATTACTGATTACTGATTACTGATTACTGACTACTAATTACTGATTACTGATTACTGATTACTGACCACTGATGATATTACTTCACAGTTACCGAAAGACTTTGTATGTAAAGCGAAGATTCATTGCTATCATCCAGAACAAATAAGATCATTTTTTTTGGATTTTTGCTGGAATTCTGAAAGGAAGTGATTTTTTTGTTACAATAATATATTTTAGATATAGTTCCGGAATTGCTAATTGCAAAGGTATTTTTATTAACTGCAGCGTCTACAGGTGTATATTTAATTTTTTTATTTACCGGTAATTTATTTGTGGCTTTCTTAGATTTTACCACGATGTTTATTTCTTCTTTACCTTTTGGTTTATTTAGTTGGATCAAATGAAAATCTTTTAAACTGTCCAATATGCCAGCTTCCAAGGATATATTTGTTGTAAAATTATCGAAATCAACTGAGTCGACCAATGCAATTCCTAAATTAATCTCGTTGGCGGCCTCAAAATTTAGTTGAGGTATCATATTTATCTCGATCGCCCAATTATTGGAAAATAATTTCTGATTTAATGGACAATATGCAATATTTGGCTCCAACTTGATCCAGTTTCCTTTTTGATTTTCCAATTGCACCAATTCCACTGTTTGATTAAAATATTTGCTGGTTTCATCCTGTGATTTTATATCATTTGCTTTGAAACTATAATTGATTTTATCAAAAGGTTTAAAATCATATTTTTCCTGAACTCCTGAAGGACTGGTTCCCGTTGATGACGAACTAGTTGTTTTTGAGGAACTACTTGTTTTCTTGTCAGGTGTCTTCTTGCCACTATTTTTGATTTCTTTCTCAGCATCATTAAGTGTTTTATCGATACTCCGATTTATTCCAGAATCCACCTTTCGCTGAACTTTTTTAGCAGTTTTCTCACCCAGTTTTATGATATCTTGAGAACTACCATTATTGTAAATAAAAGTTATTAGGGTAAGAATAATTATTGATTTTATCATTGTATTTTTTATTTAAGTTAGAAGATAGAAGTTAAAAATTAGAAGTTAGAAGTTAAAATGAGCCTCCGTTAGTTAACTGACCTTATAGTATTTTTTTTACCAAATACTGATAACCAATTATTAGCTATTGGCTTTTAGCTTTTGGCCATTGGCTCTATTCTGTTAAAAATTTTAATTTAGTTTATTACTGATTACTGACTACTGATTAATGACTACTGACTGCACCCATCACCCATCACCCATCACACATCACCCATCACCCATCATCACAGTGTCTTACCTTCTTTAAATAGTTCTTTTTGAATTCCTAAAATTATATCATCATAGTAAACTACCTGTTCCTTCCTGGCCAAGCTTTGCAAGGCGCAGTATCTTAGCACATTGATTATGGACCCTCCAGCCAATTCATACGACTGAGCTATTTTTCTAAGATTGACTTCCTCATCCAGCTTTAGTGCATGAAACATTATTTTCCATAGCTGCAATCTTTGTTCAAGCTTGGGCATGGGAAAATATATCATCGATTGAAACCTTCGGCTAAAAGCTTCATCCATGTTAGTTTTAAGGTTTGTAGCAAGGATTATAACCCCGGAATATTCTTCCATTCGTTGCAGTAAGTAGGCGATCTCCTGATTGGCATAGCGATCTTTAGAATCAGAGGTACTAGTTCGTTTTCCAAATAGGGCATCAGCCTCATCAAAGAATAATATCCAATTTTTATTTTCTCCTTGATCGAAGATGCGCGCAAGGTTTTTTTCAGTCTCTCCAATATATTTAGAAACTACCTTTGAAAGGTCAATCCTATACACTGTGAGTCCGGTATACCGTCCTATTAGGCTAGCTGTCAGTGTTTTGCCGGTTCCTGGAGGGCCGTAAAATAGTGATCTATAACCAGGTTTTATAAATTTTGCCAAACCAGGATTGTTCATGATCTCCAATTCTAGTTTGATCCAACTTTCTATCTCTGTGACCTGCTGTATTGTTGTTTCTTCAAGAATCAAATCATTCCAGGATAATTTAGTTTCAAGTTTTGATGCCGGAAATTCTGATGAAAAGGCAGGATCATAAACTTTATCTTCTGTTAGTAAGGATAAATATTCTCTGCTTATGACTAATTTTCCACTTAATTGGGGCTCGGCTGAATTATCCTTCTCTAAAGTTATTATTTTATGTTTTTGAAAATAATGATCACCGGCAAAATACTGTATCAGATTAAAGCGATGCATCAGGTCATTCAATGACAATATAAAAATTGTAGTTTCCCCTGTTGGCAGGAAGCCATTGTGGGTGGTCCCTTTCAAACCACCGAATTCGGTAAAAGACCTGGCATAAGTGCTATTTTTTAAAAAAAAGCAATCTAACAACTGTGGACATACATGAGGTGCCATAGCAATCAGTAGAATGATTCTTTCATCTATATTAAAATTATAATATTTAATGAATTCAGCGTAAGTAGATTCGTCATTTGTGAGATCTATCGCATTGATTTCGGATATATGATCAGTTGCTTGAAAGTAACTATTCATCTGAGAATTTATAAATTTTGAAACCCAGTTGAATTCTCTACTCAATGTTACTGCATTAGAATGACCTTGTGAACTCTGTTTTTTATGTATTAATTCAAAACTTTTCATTTCTTGCACACACTTTTAACTAATTGCATCGATAATAGCCTTCCAAGAATACCAGGCAGGTCTGTTATCTATGCTGTTGTTCATGATTCCGCTTGTCTTCTGGGTGAAAAAACCTGTATCCAGCTGGCTTGATAAACTATCAATCTCCATGGCGATCTGGTATGATTCTCTGAAAAATCCCATTTGAATAGTAAGATCAGGTATAGATAGGAATAATCCATGACCCGGATGTGTATGGAACCACCCAACCACAGAGAGAGCAGGATGAGTATCGGCGGCATCCCCCAACTCTTTTACCAAACTATCTGTACAAAATTCCAAAGTGTATAGATTTGGATTAACGCTTTCAATAGCTATAAACTCCTCTAGTGTAATTCTGAAACAAGATGGTTTTTCCTCATTAAATCTGCCAAGTAATATTCCACCAATTTCCGGAATCATATTCGCTTCAAATTGTATTTGCTCCAGGTTTTCTTTTTTCAAATAGGCATCAAGACGATTGCAGCATTCTACACTCATATATATATCACTTAACACACTGTTCTGCCATAATTCAGACATATCAAAATTTAAAAATGCACTTGAATTGATTAAATTATTAAAAAATTCAACAGATACACCTTTGAGATTTTCAGGGGTAGATTTTTTCTTTATATTAATTTTGGGACGCTGATTTTCCTTGTGAACGTCTGGAATTTCATAATTACTTTTCTTTTTCAATATTGTTATACTTGGCTCAGTTACAGAGTGTACTACAGACTTTTTGATTTGAGCAATATTAGACTGAATTTTCTTTTTATTAATTCTTTTGATAATAAAATATATTATGAACAACATGACAATAGAGGCTATAATCAATGTAAGAAAATCAGATATTTTTAATATTTCTACCATCATGATCTTATTCGTATTCGTCAAAAATCGTCTTCTTGTTACTCCTCCTTATATACAACCTTATAACTCCAATAGTCAAAAACAGGACTCCAACCGCAAGAATTGAAAAATAAATAGTTCTATTATTTGAATTTTCAAAAACCAAACCGGAGAGAACTACTGCTTGTCCATTGTCGTTGTTTTTTACAAGTAGATCATACTGTCCTGAAAGGTCACTTAGTGAATCTGTTGAAATTATATATTCATTTTTTGAATTGGTATTAATTTCTTCATATGATCTTTCAATATAGCCGACATCAATATTTTTAAATTCAAGTACATAAGGTGGGATGCCACCTTCTATGATTAATGCTATTAAATCCTTTAATTGCTTCATCGAAGCTCGGATTGTCCTATCTATTTTTATTTTTCTCTCTCGATTATTTGAATCTTTGATGATCAAGTATGCTTCGCTGTTATATATATCAAAATTAGCTACGATCACACCTTTAGCTTTTAGTTGAGTGCTATCTATTGTAATGTCTTGATTGGGATCGAAGACAGTGATGCTTGGCCGGTCATAATTCATTATCTGAATGACCATTCCGGTATCAGTAAGATTGATTAGATAATACAAGTCCGATTTTTTTTCAATCGTATTTGCTATTGTATTTTTTAGGGGGTTGGTTTTATTATTTTTAATAAATTCTGAAAGTTTGTATTTATTTCCCTCTGCTATCAATTTTTTAACTTCATCATATTTTTTATCTTCCTGAAGGATCTTTTTATCTTTTGTTAATTTTGCTGAATACTTGCCATTAGGGAAAGCTTTCAGATAAAGATCTATTTCTGCTAATGAATTTCTTTTCAATGCTTTATTGTATAATATTTCTTCTTGTTTTCGCTCTAATACTCTTAATTTTTCTTTGAATTCGCTGTCCGGAAACTTCTCATTATACTTTCTCAATTCGTCTAAGTCATCTTTGTTTAGTTTGGTCCAAGCTACAAAAGCAGGATTGTTCTTGTTTGAATCATAGATTACTTGTTGGGCTTTTAGGTCATTTTGAAGTTCATTTAGTCTTTTGCTCTTTGGAAATAATTCCTGAAATTTGTTGACTGAATTTCTATAATTAACAATATTGTTTTTATTGGAAATTGCTATTTTATAGTAGAACAGTTCTTTTTGAACCAGGATTTTTTGAGCTTCAACAACAAGAGGAGATCCTGAATTCTGAACTATAAATTTCTGAAGTGTTTTAACTCCCATTTTCTGTAAATCAGTATTATTTTCTGCTTTTGCTGTTTCTGGTATATTGATTTGTGGGTCGAACCTAATCATTCCTGCCATCGCCTCTTTTTTATGTATTCCTCCCGGAAAGTTGGAAACATAATTTCTTAAGCTAAGACTGTCATTTTTATCTGTTTTTGACCATGCTTTTTGGTCAAGAAGATTTAATCTCTGTCTAGCTATTCGCGCTTTTTTTTGATTTGGGTATTTTGTGATTGCATCCCTGATTATTTGTGGGTCATTGGTGGTCAGAGCTTTTTCATAAATCGCATCAGCATATATATTTTTAAGCTCGTCTCTGTATGTTATTGCTAATCTTTTACGTTCGCTATTAGGATATTGTTTAATATATGAATTCAGTAAGATTATCTTTTTTTCATTGCTCCCTGAGAAAGTTTCTATTTGCATCCACGACTTATCTTCCTGAGACATTTGTCCATAGGCTGGTTTCGAATAGCAAATAAATGCCATTAGGAATATTATTATACAGGGAAGCGATTTCAAAGATTATTTCTTTTTGAATTTTATTTTTTTGTCATTCTCCTGGCTATCTTCATCGTTCTCTTCAGAAGATTTCTCAAGGTTTTTGGAGAAGGACATTTTGAATTTTTTATCATGTGCTGTATTTTCTGAATCTTGTACTATTTCGGCAGGTTTTTCTTCTTTCAATTCAGCGGCAACATGTCTGGATAGATCTACATCATCGGAGTATATTTCCTTCCATTTGTTCACGATATTATTAGGCTCAGCGTATTCTTTTATCCATTTGGCCACAAGGCTATCTTCAGGAAATGGTGGTGTGTTTTCTGCATGATAGTTTTTAAATTGAAGGATTTCGGCTATCCTGAATACTAACTGTGTCAGATCATAACCCTTTCCATATTCTTTGGTATTACCACATATTCGACCCTTGAACTTCCCCTCCCATTTGATATTGGGGTGCCATATTTCTGTTTTCATGTAAATTCTTGGTGATTCCATGGGGTATTTTAATGGAAGGTGGAGCTCTACAATATGATGATCTCCATATTTCGGTGATTGGTCATCATTGATGCCTGTGATGCTTTTTAGATAAAAATGAATATAATAGGTGTCAGGAATTTTCAATGGGCCCCTTACGTCAGTTACCTCAATTTTTATCAGGTCTGACTCTATTTCTTGCAATAGCAAATGTTCTTTTGCCAATCTTCTATACAGGAAATTCTTTTCAAATATTGGGTCTTTGAAATTATACGAAACGTTTGACATGTCGTCTTGATTTAATAATTAGTGAATACCGGCCACCAACTTAGGTGTTACATAAATGATTGTTCCATCTTGAATACCTGAATCTAAAAGAGTTTTATCCTCATTTATCTTCACATTATTCATTTTTGAAATCAATTCATAAATATAGGGATTGCCCTCAGGGTCATTTTTTGGAGTCAATCCATTCGAAATTAATTCTGAAATTATTTCTTTGCCAGTAGTGGTGACGTCAAGTTCTACGTCAACTTCTTCTCCTTTTGGTAGGATCCTGATTATAATATTTATTTCATTCGATTTTTTTGCCATGACGGTTTAATTATTTAATAATGTATATTTAGATAGATCTTTGCTTAATTCAATGTGTAAAATATCATCTTTTGTTTCAATATCGACTATGGCTAGAGGTGGGATGCCAATCTGATGAAGGGTATAATTATCTAAATTTGAATCATTTTCAATTGATGCTACACTCTTCGTAATCATAAAATCTTCACTGATTTGTGTCCTGAACTTATTCAAAAATTCATCATTGAGCCCAGCTTTGGTGATCACTACATCGTAACTTTTTTCAGTACTTTTCGAAGTTAATTCTAGCACTAATTCTGTGTCAAGAAGTAATTTGAATGACTGTCGAACTTGATCGCTAACTTCTTTAAAAAAGTCCTTAAGCGTCATATCATTGCTTAATTTGTTGTTTTCAAGTATTGGATCCAAGAGCATATGACTCTCACATTCTTCATTCCTATCTCCCCCTTCTACCCACATAGCGATGTTATTCATTCCTTCGTAATAGAATTTCCTGTGATATTCAATCTGTTTTGTATTGCCATGAATTATTTTAATAGCTTCCTGAACTTGCATAGCGCCGATGATGGAGGAGGAGATAGGTGTTGTGGGGATCTTTCCGAACTTAATATTTCTGCTTGCTACATCCGGGCATCCTAGTCTAAATCTAATATTTTTCCATTCTGTTTCACTGAGATTACATTCATAACAGTTCTTATTCAATTGATTAACTGTCATTGTTCCTGCAAGATTTTCAATTGCCCCATCTATCCATGGTTTGTTAACTTTTGAGCAGAATCTATTTAGATAGAGCCTTGCGATCCGGTTATCAAGACACCCTATAATAACATCACATCTTCTAATCAATCCCAGGCCTAATTGGTATGTAATATCTGCATTTATAGCTATTACTTTGATGTTGGGGTTTATCTCCATCATCCTATCAGCAGCGATTTGAGCTTTACTTTTATTTTTATTTGCGTCGTCAGCCCTGAATAGTATTGATCTGTTGAGATTTGACATTTCAATCGTATCAAAATCGACAATTATGACTTTGCCGACATTCATTAGTGTTAGATTCTTCAGTACCTCATTGCCTAAAGCACCTGCGCCTACGACCAGCACCACACCATTTTTAACTGAATCCGCATCCCACCAGGACATTAACTGAAAGGTTGAATCCCATGCTTCACCTGATTGTATAGAAAGTTTTTTGTTTTTTGCCACGCTTTATATTTTAACCCATTGAGGATGGTGAGGCAGTAATTATAAAACCTCCATGAGCAGTCATGTCGCCAAATCTGGCAGCTGGCCGCCCTCTGATTAAGCTCTTGAAGGAACCTGTAGCTATGGTATTAATTGATAAATTACAATAACACATATCCCCAACGCATGCTGCAGGTAAGCCATTGATAGTAGCCATGAAGGCGCCAGGACCTATGATTGGACCTCCTACATGAGGAACCAATCCTACAAAAGGGACCGGAGTAAAGAGCGGGCAAATAGTCATATCACTGACTCTGGCATTTGGCGGCATATAATTTATTATGATTGTTGTTTGTACAATTTATCTTAGAAATTAGTGTTCTAATCATTTATTATGTTACCCGTCGAAAAGAATAAGCTAAGCATTTGATTCATAAGTTCTAAATTTTTCAGAAGGGCATATCTATATTTAATTTCTCAATTTTGCGATTTAGGTTACTTCGATGTTTTCAAAAGGTAACATTTAACGAGCTAAGGACACAAAAAGATGATATATATTTGACCTCAATTATGGGGACTAATTCCTATGTGATAAAATGACCTTTTTAAAAAAGAAATTTGCAGAGGCGGAAGAATTACTTTTAAAAGTACGTGAAAAACAATTTGTTTTTTTCGTAGCTCCTCACTCCGATGATGCTCGGGAATTCATTGAATATTTTTATTCAGGATTACTTCAGACAAAAAAATGGCACATCAGCGATAACAATAAATGGAAAGTCATTGAATTTGATTTAAAAGATGATGTTTACATTGAGACCATTGAAAAGATCCTAGAAAAAAATAATTTTACTGATATGAGAGTCAGTCTGGATTTTGAATCGACAATGATTCAAAATCTAAGGCAACAAAAGACTTCTCTAAACAAACTGTATAGGTCGTTTCAATATGCTTTTAAATTTAATTATCTTTTTTGTATTTTTTTGGAGGAATTAAATGAAGATATTTTTTACGAAAAGATACGTGACATAAGTTTGATATTCGAGACCGCTGTCAGGCGCAAAGTGGAGCCATTATATTGTATTCTATCTCTTAGTGATGCACAGTTTCAATTACTTCAGAAAAAACCTGAATTGGTTTCCATTGCTTACTTTGATGATTCTGTTTTTCAACTTCCAGTTTTAAATTTTGAGGATATTGGCGCTTCACTCAATGAATATCCGCTGTTTAGAAATAGTAAGGAAGATGTCAAAAATGACTTAATTGAGGATATTGCTCATTCAGGCAATATTTTACTCCAATTAAAGAATGCCATTAGGAAAATAAGTGTGGGAATTATGCCTGTTCGTGAAGTCGTTCACAAACCACTTCAAATAAAAAAGGAAGCGGCACTTAAAATTAACTTAAAAGACAAAGACGAGGATCCTATTCTTGAGAAAAACAACGAGTCAACCATTATACAAAAGAGTATTATTGCCCTTAAACTGGATAAATTATTCGAAGGTATAGGTACAAGATTCCAAAGAGATAACTTCAAAAAAATATTATTATACGCTTTTCATATTTCTGAAGACAAAAGTTTATATCACAATGACTTAAATGGCACGGAATTGACTGCCGCATTGAGGATCAGTGAAAAGGATATATTGAATGCAATTCATCCTTTTATTCAAAATAAATACATTTCCTATGATCCTGATGCCCAAAGTGAAATCAGATATTTAAATCCCGATGCTTTTTATCAATGGCCTTTTTTGGTGGAATTGATTACTCAGAATCAAATTCTAACTCTTTTGTTTGATAAGATTACAGAATTGATTTTAATGTCCTCATTAGAAAATACCAGTGCAAATTTAGCATCAGAAGAATGGTCATTAATTGATTCTGGAGATTTGGATTTTTATTTGGGATTTAATATTAATAATTATCCCGGGCTTACCGAAAATATTAAGTTACTGTTGGAATTGAAACCTCCTATTGTTGAGAATAGTGAGGAAGAAAAAATGCAAATCCCCAAAATTAAGTTTGGTGCTGATAATAAAAAAATATCGTTTAATTTAGAAAATGTTGATAAGAAAAATTTAATTGATTCATTAAAGAATGAAGATATTCCATCCGAAATAAACCAACCTTCAGACTCATTACTAAACGATGAGAATATTAATCATCCGGAAGATAATTTGTACGATGATTCTTCATCAGTTGATGTAATTTTAAAAGATGAACTCCTTATTTCTGAGCAATTGGATGTAATCGAGCATGAAGAAATTACTGATGTAGATCTTGTAGAACTAGAGGATATCTCAGAGGAAATTGACATTCATAATTTGGAAGTAAATAGTGAAACTGACGCAATTGCGTTCAATTTTGCCACAAGAGATGAACCTATTTTAGTCGAATCGACAGATGAAATAAGTAGCCTTGGAGAAAATGATACATACCTTGAAGACTCAGATCAAATGAGTTCTTTAGAAAACATCACAGAGATTTCTAAACGTGTTGAAGCACAAAATGCGGATAAAGAAACCTCATCAGTAGATCCTGCTCCTGCCGGATCTTTTAAAATTAAACCAATGGCTATAAGGCCACAGGATGAAACAAATAACGAACCTCCACCTCGCACTAAACTTACGTTTAAAAAGAAAGAATAACCTAAAAATTACTCCCTGATTATTATATATAGGATATAATATTTTATTTGGATGAATGTTTTTGTGGAACTTTTAAATAATATAGGACACAGACATTAATCTATAATGTTGTCGAATATGAAATATTGTTGTTCTTTTTTTTCTGTTCTTCTATTTCTTATTATCGGGTATTCAACAGCCGCCCAAACCTTTACGGTGACAGAAGCTTTTGACTATGATGATGGCTCTGCGCCATATTGCCTTCGGGAAGCTATTAGGCTGGTTAATGAATCTCCATCAAATACTCAAAAAATCATCAATTTCGCACTAACTGATGACGGTCTGCCTACAGATAATATGATATTTCAATATGACTTGCCACACATTCTTAATAATAATGTAACCATTAATGGATATAACTCAACAACTGATTCGAAGATTAGACTTTTGGGAAATAAAGAAATAAGTGACAAATGTATTTCATTTGGGCCTGACAATTCAATGCCAAACTCCAACTTGAATAACTCAATAAATAATGTCATTTTTGATAAATTTTTAATTCCTTTAAGGTTTCAAGGTTCAACAAACTTTCTTGCAACGGAATGTGAGTTTTATTGTACATCAATGTTTCTTAGTGGTGGCAATACTATGATTGAATGCAGACAATCCAATACTGGTCAATTAGATAATAATCTTATACTACCTCAGTATTTTGGAAGTAAACCAGATAATGTAACCAATACCAAAGGTATAGCACTTTATAATGATTGTTCGCTAATTCAAATTAATAATAATCAGATACATCAATGCGATCAGGGAATCGAACTGTTCAGCGCAAGTTCAATTAATATAACTTCCAATATAACGCGGTTTATAAATGGACAAATATCAAGATTTGGTAATCTATATTTTTGTATAGTTGGAAATTCTATGAATATTTCGTTTGGAGGTGCAGGCAACGAAAATCTTATTTACGGCCTTAGTGAAACTCAATACTATGATGTGGGAATAAGCTGTGATAATGTGAGTAATATTCTTGTTTATGAGAATTCTTTCGACTGTTTGACTGTCCCGATTCAGAATAGTGATGCATCTATGACGATTGATTACGTATATAGCAATGCTGCTGGTGGTTCAGGCGTGCCTGGCGAGGTCGTCTATATATACCAATCAGGTACTTTTAGTTCTGACTTTAATAATCCCAGATGTAATATTTGTACTAATGGATATTTATTTATCGGAACAGCTGAAGTTAACGATAAGGGCTACTGGTGTCTCAATTATCCCACAAGTTTAACGCTTATTCCTGATGACTATATTACCGGCTATTCAATAATGCCCCCTATTGGTAATAATCAAGGCAACACTTCGGATTTTGTTACTGGTTGCCATAATGCCAATGATCAATGCCCAACTCTTGATATTTCTATAAATAATACATTAGAAAGCTGTATCCAAATGTGTTATGATGCAACAGTGCTTCAAAACGGAGTTCCTGTTAGTAATTCAGAGAATATTAGTTATCAATGGTTTCTTCCTGGTTCTGGTGAAGAATATACCCCTGAAGTCTGTGTATTAAATGAAGGAACATTGACCCTAAGAGTTACCTATAAATGTTGCAGTTACCAATTGGATGAGATAGTGGAATTCCCAAATATCAACTTAACTGTTACACCTGTTAATGCGGATTGTAATAATAATTTTGGAAGTGCAAGTGTCTCCGTCAGTTCCGGCCAATCTCCTTTTGTATTCACTATTAATACGATTCCTCCACAAACATCAGGATCCATATTTCAGAATAATTATAACTTTACCAATATACCTGTAGGAGATTATATTGCAACTGTTCAAGATGCAAACAATTGCAGTACGACAATGAGTTTTACTATTGAAGGTAGTTCAAGTTTAATGCTGGCGCTCTTTAAAACCGATGCCACCTGTAACCAAAATAATGGAAGTGCTTCAGCAGTCGTAACGGGTGGTGCCCCTCCCATCACCTTTTTATGGGAAACAGGAGCCTCTACAGAAACAATTACAAATTTACAACCAGGCACATATAGCATTACAGTCACAGATATTAATCAATGCATAGCGATTGATTCTATCACGATCAATGCATCTGATGGGCCTGCAATCATCATAACAAAAATGGATGCCACTTGCGGAAATAGTGACGGAAGTGCCTCGGTTCAGATCACTGGTGGCATGTCTCCCTACGATATATTATGGTCAAACGGCGAGATTACCTCTACCATCAATGGTCTGGCGCAAGGAATTTATTCTGTTACTGTAACTGACAATAATAATTGTGTGGTCACAGGTGATGTCACCATTAATTCCGAGAATGGACCGACATTGAACATAACAAAAACTGATGCTAGCTGTGATCTGACTAATGGTACAGCAACCATAACTATTGATGGTGGTGCAACTCCTTACATTATTGATTGGTCCAATGGAGAAAATACTTTAAGTATTCAAGGATTAATTCCGGGTCTATATTCAGTTACGGTCACTGATGCTGCCGGGTGTCAGGCTAGTGAAATGATCACTATAAATTCAGTTCCAGGACCTAATGTTACAATTGATGTCACAGATGCAAATTGTGGTCAAAATGATGGAAGTGCAACAGCGGTGGTCTCTTCAGGTTTACCACCTTTCACATATCTTTGGAGTAATGGCTCACTAGATTCATCAATCACAGGTGTTATAGCAGGACAATATACTGTGACTGTAACTGATGCAAATGATTGCATTGATATTGAAACAGCGACGATCAATTCTGCCGGAGGCCCTTTGGTTGAAATTACAAAAACCGACGCAAACTGCGGACAAAGTAATGGAAGTGCAATATCTAATGTGACATTAGGAGCCATTCCATATAAATATCTCTGGAGTAATGGCTCTATGGATTCATCAATTTCAAGTGTTATAGCCGGCGAATACACAGTGACCGTCACCGATGCAAATGGTTGTGTTGTAATTGCAACAACAACGATCAATTCTACAGGAGGTCCATCGGTTGAAATAACTATAATAAATGCTATTTGTGGACAAAGCAATGGCAGTGCTGCAGCTATCGTGACTTTAGGAGCGGAACCTTACAAGTTTATTTGGAGCAATGGATCTATTGATTCGGCCATTAGCGGACTCATGGCCGGCCAATATACCTTAACTGTTACCGATGCAAATAATTGTATTGAAATTGCAACAGCAACGATCAATTCTATAGGAGGTCCTTCAGTAGAAATAACTAAAAATGATGCAATTTGCGGTTCAGCTTCGGGTACGGCCTCTGCATCAATTTCAGGAGGATTAGATCCATATGTTATCCTTTGGAGTAATGGAGCTACCACTGCAGAAATAAGTAACCTTTTACCAGGTAATTATCAAATTACTGTGACTGATTTTCAAGGATGTATTACAATAAAATCAGTAGAAATAATTTCCATTGGTAACACACTTACTGCCCAATCAATTGTAACATCTACCAGTTGCGGAATTGATAATGGCACTGTGCTTCTAACAATTTCGGGAGGTGTATCTCCCTTCCAATTCACTATCAATGGACCATCAGGACCACTTCAGAATAATGAGGTCAATTCGTCATCATTATTTGAAACTTTGACATCAGGGTCTTATTCTTACTTAATATTGGACGGAAATGGCTGTTCTACATCAGGAACATTTATATTAGGGAATAGTCAATCAGTTGATTTTGTGATAAGTCAACAAGGGTTTCAGTGCGCGCAAAAGTCTGGAACATTAACCATTTCAGCGCAGTCTGGAACAGCGCCTTTCAGTTTTACGATTAACAATATAGGTCAAAATAATACGGGAATTTTTACCGGTCTTATTCCGGGACAATACAATATAAGGATGACTGATGCTCAAGGTTGCTCGAAAGATAGTGCTTTCACGACGAATGCTGCATCGAATATAGTGGCGGTAGATGATACAATAAAATTTGATTTTTATTCCAATCCGGTTATCATTGATGTAGTATCAAATGATCAATTAAATGGAGAAACAAGTGTTATTTTGAATTCCGTTAGTCAGGACGTTTTTAATGGTGCAGGATTATTTATTGGTACGTTGCTTAAGAGCAATAATGAAAATTCTATGGAATTCTATTTCCATGGAGACTACGATCCAATTACGAAAAAATATACTTTAAATTATCCATTGGAATCGGAAAGGATGGATTATGTCATCTGCTTGGCATCCTGTCCGGAAGCTTGTGATACGGGTACTATCTTGATGATCAATGATGCAACATGCATAGATAATAATGGAGATTATGTAAATACCTTTACACCAAATGGAGATGGACAAAATGATGTCTTAATATTGCCACAATTTCCAAAATGCAAGATCGGGCACTCTGACTTCAAAGTATTTAACAGATGGGGAGCACCAGTCCTTAGCAAGGCAAATTATGATAATAATTGGGATGGGAAAAACGACAATGGTGAGGAATTACCTGGCGGAACTTATTATTATGTGCTGAATCTGAAAACCACGGATGGCAAGTCATTTGTTATCAAGAATTTTGTGGAATTGATTAGATGATGTTTGGGTTCGATGTTTGATGTTTGGGGTTTGATGGATGATTTCAAATGACAGATTTTACCAAAAGGTTTAGAAATGATGGGTGGATTGCTCACTTAATTTGGTATTCCAATTAGGTTTCTCGATTGTCTTGAATACGGATTTAGTTTCCTCGCATGAATTAAAGTAATAAACTTAAGTTTCGGATGTTAAGAAATAAAGGTAGATGGCTGATGTTAGATGTTAAATGGAGGTTAGTCAATTGATCCATATTTTTTCTTTAAAAGGTTCAATAGAAAAAATATCCATGTGATTGATGGAAAGCTATCTAAAATCTACCCCGCCTTGCTTGGCGGACAAGCTTCCAACATCTAACATTTTATTAAAATTTAAAAAAAATCTTCAAAAAGAAAAATTATACTACCGAAACTTAAGTAATAAATACATCACTCCCACTCCGTAAACAAAAATTCCTTCATCCAAGGCAGCTTCATCGTACCAATAGTCCAAGGGATTCGTGATAATAATAGATCATAAGGTTTTTTGGCGACGACAAGTTTATATGCGCCATCAAAACTCAATGAGCCATCTCTGATCAGGAAGTTGTACCGCAGACCGTCAGGACTCGTGCTCTTCAGTGCAGACCACTGCTGGCAAATATTTTCCAAAAGAGAGTCGCAAGTATCTCTTTCTTTCTTTGTTAACTTAATGGAGAAATCATAAATGAAATTCTTGGGAACATTACACAAGACATTATTGAGCGAAAGATGATATTCTTTGACATCAAGTGTCCCATAACTCAAATAATTCAATATAAAGACCGCTCTATTCAAGCAATAATTATCCTTGAATTCTTTCTTTTCATTTAAAAGGTCTAGTCGTTGAAACAACATGGAAATAAAAGGGCCGCAAATCACCAAACCTGCATTGCTTACCAAAAATGTTTCGTGCTCTTTGGCTTCTCCCATAGGTATATTCGTAGGGCTATATTCACTGCGGCTTTCGGTCGGATCAACACGCTTTTCATCAACTGTCAAAGATTGAATGAATAATTCAAAAATTGAGAAGGCCGACTGATAATAAATAGTTTCATTGCCCTCAAAATGTGATGGAACTCGTTCTTTTTGAAAATATATCTTCAGAATTGAAGCAAGTATGGATCTAATCGGAATGTTTTTCTGCTTACTCAACTGAATAATGATTTGCTTCAAATTGTTATCAAAAGAAGACTTCGAGTTATAATAGGGTGATATTTTAAATAATTCTGATATGCCAATTGAATTCAATAACTCGTCAGATTGGGCTGTATTGATTGATTTGCCATGAATTATTATTAAATCATTGAATTTATCCCGGAGTTTTTGAAAAAGCAGTTCATCATAATGCTGTTCATCCTTGATTCTCTTACCAATACTCAACTCAATTACTTTGTTAAATTCAATTTGTTTGTGATAAATTTCCTGTAGTTCACTTAGTTTTTCCTGTATTGTCAATTCAGAATTATCCGAAGATGTGTTATTTTTTAAAAATAGAATTTCATCCAGTAGAATTATGTGAGCCTCACTCAATAGAGTATGCCATTCGCTTTTCAACTTATATTCGTTGATCTTCTTGCCGGGGATTACTTCATTTAATTTTACCAGATGTTCCGGTAAACTAAACTCTTTGACATATTGAATTGCCCGGTCGAATTCATTGAATGATTGCTTATAAATTTTAGAAAGTAATTTTATAATTTTACCAATAGTTTCAGGATTGACCCCGGATTTTACCCTTATATCATTTATTTCATTTACTGCATCGAGAAAATTCCTGTAAACTACCTGAATAGAGGCATCCAGTAATTGAGTCCTGTCCAAATATTTTTCTGGTGCCTCATCTATTGATTTTGACGCACTTCCTACTTGAGGTTGCGCCGTTTTAATAGACAATGTTTCTTGTACATCTTTTGAATATGTTCCCTCGAATTCAGATTTAAATAATCTGAAAATAAAATAGGCCCATTCATATTTTTGGTTGGCGTCTTTTGTCTGAAGCGCTCTAAAATAGAAAGTTCTTATGTCTTCGGGCAAATTGTAGTGATCTATCTGCCCCAGACTCAGGTATGTTTTTTTAAGGCTTTCAAAACTTAATTTTTCTGATTCTATTGAGATATTCTTCTTGTATTCCGGGATGAAATATTTTATAAAAAATTCAAGATCCACCTTCAAATTCAAACCTAAAGTTTGATTCTGTCGCGTGAATAAAAGTTGAGGATCTTCTAATGTTTTTTGTGCTACATCACTTATATTTACACTTTGTTCTTCTAACAATGCCCATACAAGATCAATTTCATCTTTTTCACTAAATAGATCCTTTAGATCCTTCCGAATATTTTTTTCGCTTTCCTTTTCTTTTTGGGCTGATTTAATAATAAAAAGTGCAAATAATTGTTTGACCGTTACACTCGTTTTAATTGTAAGTTGAGCAATCATTAAAAATTCGGTGATTTCACTTTTGTAGCTATTAAACCCCTTATTTATTAAACTTAATATATGTGGGCTTACAAGTTCAATCTTTTGAAGTAATCCTTTAAACTTTACGAATAAATGCTGAAAAATATCCAATTTATGGCTGGTCTCTTCATCCAGAACATTCAGTAAGGCAAATCTTGTTTCAAAATCAAAATGACTATTCAAAGATTTAATTAATTGGGGAATAAATGATATCTCACTAAATATAGATACTATTTCAGATCTGATATCGCGTTTATTTCTAACTAAAAGTAATTTTAATGCTTCTTTAAAAAGGTTTTGTACTTCGGGTTCAGTGGAAATCCAATAAGGATATGACCCTTGTACAATAATATATTTAAAAGTATTGATTAGATAATTGATGTAATCTTCAGTGAACTCAGCTGAGTCTTCTTGGTCTGATATATCGGAAATTACTTCAAAGTAACGGAGCTTGTCTAATACCTCTTTACTTTTAATAGAATCTTTGTTGCTACTTTTTTCAGAAATTAACAAATCAGCGGCGGTAGACAAATAGTTTTGTATGTTGGAAATCATTTTTATAAAAGGATTGCTTTCATTTGAATCAACGAGCAACTTAAATTCAGACATTGCAATCATGCCAATTTCGCTTGACAATTCTTTTTTTAGGTGGTAGGATTTTATAATTTCTTCCAACTTATATAGTTCATTGTTTACATTGTACGATTTGTTTTCGTGGATGAAAATTAATGAATTGAAAAGTATTATTTTCTCAGCAAATGCGCTTTTTATTGGAAACAATTGAAACATGGTACTTTCAAATCGCTCAAAAGTATCCAGACTCAGTCCAATTTTTTTCGCATAAAATTTTATTAGTAATCTAATTTGTCTTAAAGAAAAAAAGTTTATTATTCTATAAAGGATGCTTTTATCTATTTTTATATGAAATGATAATTGATCGACTAAATAGAACTGTTCCTTTTCAATTATATTTATTATTTGTTGCTGTAAGTCTTCATGGCTTAAATCTGATAGAGATGTGATAGCGCCTGTTTTAAAGAATTGCAATAAGTTTTCAATAAAGTAAGTCGAAACGGCTAATTCTCTATAAGATACCCCTTGTTCATTAATATTCGCATTTGAATCCGAGTTATTATCGTAGTTGATATCAGAAACTACTTTCGACTCCTGGTTGAATTCATGTTTGATCAAATTACTTTCAATTTGCTGCAGAATTTGCTGCTTTAGGGTGTTTCTGGGTTGATCTGCGCTTTCGAGTAATATATTCAGCGTCATCTGATCATAGATAGTCACATAATCGCTGGTGCTATGGGCATCAAAAAGTTTTTCTAAATCAATTTCCATCTCCCCGTCCAAGAGAGCTGTCAACGCATTATTTATTTCATAACCATCATTCAGATCGTCAACCTGTATCGTTGCATCTATCTTTCTGATATGGTGCATGTTAGATGGTTTGTAAAGAATTTAAGAAATCTATTAATTTCTTTTTTGATGATTCTGTAGATGTTTTATTTTCTGATGTTTTGAGTTCTCTATTTAATTTTTCAAATTTTTGCATTTCTCCAAAATTCAAAAAGTGGATTTTGAATTTTATATGAATAGGGGTGTGTGCTTGAACCAGGTTTTTAAAATTGTTATGAAATGAAGATTGTTGAAATCGGTAAGGCCAGTCAGGAAGGATGATGGTGCAGATATTGCTAAAAGGATCCATGGAGGATAATCCCTCTTTGTCGGGTCTCAACAAAATATTTTCAATTAAGTGAAAGTATTCACTATATTGATTTATTTTCATACCATTTTCTTTTATCTCCTCCATTACCTTCTCACATTCAGAATAACGATTTGAATCTGTGATTTTTATTTTCTTTACTTCTCCCCAATAAAAATATAGACAGTATTTTCCTTTTTCATTCTCGATACCATAATTGTTTTCATTTATGATATTTGAAAATAATAGTTTTAATTCGTCATTATCTTTTACTTCAAATTTTAATGTATGTTTAGTTTTTGTATTTATTCCAAGAGTAAACATAGTCGTGTCGCGCTCTTCTAAGTTTTCAATACCCAAGAGTATCAGCATTTTAATATGAAATGCTGAAAGTGTTGAACTTAGATTATTGTCTGATATCGAACTCTTGGTTCTTTGCATACTTAATGTCGCATAATTTTGCAGGTATTTGCTTTTAAGCCTGATTTCCTTGAGATGCCTTATTAGTGGGTCATTTGATTGTTCAATTATATCTCCAGAGTATATATTTTGTGGAAACTCTTCTCCAAATCGCGCGCAAAGGTGATTTATAAACTCATTTCTACGTTTATATTTATTGTCGAAATTATCACTAATTGCTTGTATTGAATTTCCAAATTCCATTATTCCTTCTTTCGATACTTTATCAAACTCAGGTATGTATTCAGGATATTTTGTAAAGTAAGTAGATTCATCTGTCCTTATTAATGAAAATAACTTATCGACATTAGACAATTGAGCCAGATAATTCTGCATGATTTGTTCAAAGAAAGAAAGGTAAGCCTTTAATTGTAGGCTACTTGTCTTGAACTTGGCTGATTTTGATACGAGGCCATAAGAAGATATGCCGTAGATCTTAGGAAATTGATTTTGAATACTATAAAGATAATTTATATCGCCCAAAGCTATATTGGACGATAGGTCAGGAGTGAGATAATCTTCAAGACTTTTTTTACTAAATATTTTTCTGGTCTTGTAAGTTGATCTATAAATGTATTCTTGAGTTTCCTTATTGATTCGCAATAAATTATTTTCTTTATACAAGCTGAATTTGGAACCATTATAATCGAATGATGGAAAATATTTATTCCCTATTTTAATATGGTCTGATTCAATAGGCTTTCCATCTACTAATATTTCAATGGATTCAATCTTATCGATATACTTTGAAGAAGCAATTGTATATAGTAATTTAGATTTATATAAATTGGTAATATTTTCTATACCGGAATCTTCAATGGAAGCATCTTTGATCCTTCCATTGTCCAGAAGTGGTCCTGAAAGAATGTCTTCTATTCTACCTCCTTTTTGAATATCTGAAAGATAACTTTCGAACTCTACTGGTCGTTCTATTTCTAAATATAATATCTGTCTAAGTTCAGCTTGAATTTCTTCAGGAAGCATATTCCCTTTAACCCTAGCTGATAAATTGATACTAATATTAACGGCATCCATTACAATTACCGATGAAAGATCCTCTCCCATATTTTTTATTGAGAGGTAATACTTACTAATGTTTTGAACTAAATTTTTTTTATCAATGTCAGATTTTGGCTTGACTAAGATATTAATCAATCCTTTATAGCGAGCTCCGTCTTCTGCAAATGGTACCGGCTCCACCCAAACATTATCCACGTAATTTATAAATTTATCCAGGATGGATTTTCTATAATCTGAAATTGTCACAGGCAGGGTGGGAAATACATCAAGTGCGCTGTAAAGTGCATATTCTTCGGGGTTAAAATTTAATTTTTGTGAATTAAAAATAATTCTAAATATATCCAGTTCAGATTTTAATCCCAATTCTGTTATTGCAAGACAAAGTAATTCAAGTGCAGTGATACCCGGATCATGGATGTTATAATCTGTCCATATATGACTTGAATATTTTTGACATTCATCGATATAATCCCGCACTAATGCATCATAATCCGTTGAATCGGAGTATTTAGGAAATTTTTTTATTGTGAATGTTTTTTGCAATTTTATTTTGTTTGTCGTTTGTTATTTGAAGTTTTTTTTAACTATTACCCATTACCCATTACCCATCATTTATTTATTATTTTCCATCATAATGTCACCCTTTCATGTTTTTGATTAATACGATAGATAAATTTCATTTGCAGTGCTTTCCCCCGTTTACTCATCACGCGATTACTGATTACTAATTACCCATTACCCATTACCTGATCACCCATTGCCCATTGTTCATTATTCATTATTCATCATTCATCATTCATTACTAGTTGTCCACACTTGATTTAGGATCTCGCATTGTTTTGTGTTCCTGAAAGACAATTTGTTCATTTATATTACCAATAAGATCAAAAACATCTTTGAAAGGTTTTTCAAACAGGACATCCAGAATAAGTTTTATCTCGTCCGGGGTAAGTTTTAGTTGGTATTCTTTCATCACTATGATTTAAATTATTTTGGTTTGATACTGATGGTTCTTTTAGGTACAGTTGTTGTCGTTAATGGAGTATTTACTTCCACTTCTTTATTTTCTGGACTAGCAGCCTTACCGTATGTAGTGCTGTATATATTAGAAACATTCAAGTCAATTCCAGTTTCATACTGCTTGTCCCAAATCTTCGCAAGGCGATAATAAACGTAGGGGGTTTCTAAACCCGGCATCCCTTGCCTGGTCCTTGATTTCATTTCCAACTTGTATTTTAAATCTTGGTCTGTGCTGCTCGCCTCATCTTTCGTCCATCTGAATAATATTTTATTTAGCCATCTTCCCCAGAGCCAACTGCTTGCTGCATCTACAGAACGCACTTTGTTTTTATTACCTTTTTTTTCAGACATCAATAAGATGCCATAAGTTAATGCATATCTTTCTTCTGTTCCGTTTATGATGTGCGCTAATGCTTCAAACCCAATGGTTCCACTGAGGTTGTTCAATAGTGTATGCCATTCCCCATCTGCGGGTACTTTTCCAACGGCAAAGCTTCCAACTCGTCCGGTTGAGCTCACCAAGCCGTCTACGTCGAGCTGGAATGATGGATCTACTTTGCCAATTCCTACACATCCATTGTCGACGATACTAAGCAAGGTTTTATCATTGGCAGCAATATTAAGTGAATTGTGTTTTTGTTCAGTTTGCCCAAGACTAATATCCCACAAAGAGGATTTGTTTTTAATTTTTTCGTAGAAACTAATCAGTTTTTTATTTCCTCCTTTTGACTCTAATTTTAAGCCATTTATATCGTCAATATCAATTCCATCACTTAGGATATTGATTGTCGATTGCACAAAGTCCTGAAGATCAGGATCATTGAATCTTTGAATTAAATTCTCCCTATATAATTGTTGTGCCGTTCGTTCCATATTATAATTCTAATGTAAATGGGTTAAAGGGTTTATTGTCAACTTTTTTATTATCGGTTCTAGGAGCATCTGATCTTTTTAATTGAATTATTTTTGTCTTTTTTAGGATGTTGTATTCATTTTTAAATCGCACGGGAGCCTGCACTTTTACAGGTTCTTCTTCATATTCGTCTTCAATGATACTAATGATGTGGTCCTGATCAGGTATGAATGTAGCCCAAGGTTTGGTAGGCTTTAGAATGTGCATAAAGTCATGACTATCAGCGCTATCAATCATATGATACTGATATCCATCCTCGATAATCTGAATGATAGAAAAACGCGTAATAAAAGTGACAAAATCTAGTGACTTTAAAAAATCTTTTAAAGCATCTACATGAATCTCTTTATTAAATTCCAAAGCATTAGATTGGTCAATAAACCAAGGACAAATAAAATTGGCGATTTCTTTTTTCAATTTAGCAATGTCATAACCTTCATTTCCTCTGTCTGCAAACTTTATATCGCATTGAATGCGTAAATATTCAAATTCAGGATTCCTCACTTTTATGGAGACAAATGGTGACATCTTATCGCCAAGGTATTTTTTAATTTGTTCCAATTTTCTAAAGTTGGCAATTGTGATGTGTTCTTTCAGGTATTTCAGTTTCCTGGGGACAATTACAATAATTACCTTATTAGAATTAAATTCATCCATTTCTGAACGGTAATTGATCTCGTAGGATTTTTTTTCTTCCTCCAGGTCGAGATATTCATATACCCTTTCTCCGGTTTCGCCTAAACCAGAAATACATTTTACTTGCTCGATATCATCATATTTATTTAAGATGATCCTTTCAACATCCCATGCTGTCCATCCACGATTCTTGTGTCGAATCCTTTCGCTTACCCGGGTATAGAATTCAATAAATGTTTCTTCAGCTTTTCCTCCAAAACTTTCAAACGGTTGATTCACTTTAGTAACTCCTTGAATTTTATTATCCAGAGAAATAATGGAGTGTGGCGGAAATGCTTCATTTAGTACTGAAGGGTCAGACTGATCTATCCACTTTGTGAGTGTAGCATTTGGAAATATAGCTATCGTATGATTCAATAATTGAATGTCACCGGTAGCACAGATCCTTATCCAAAACTTGCCTCCTTCCATGACATGGGATAGATGAGAGATATCTGCAGGAATCTTGATCTGTATCACTCCTGTCCGAGTGAAAGTATCTGTCTCGTCCCGGAGAATATATTCGCCCGGCAACTGTCGCCATACATTATTGTAAGTTAAGTATTGCCATTTTATTACGGGAAGTGTATACTGATCTTTATCTTGATAATATACAGGAGTCATCTGAAATAATAGGGAAACGATCTCTGTTTTTTTGCATTTTTCAAGACCTAAAATTAAATAGCCATCTTCTTCATATTGTGGGAGTAAAAACGGCAACTGATCCTGATATTTCAAATTTGGATAAATTTTTTCATAACCAAAAGGATGAATGTGATTTACCTCCTGAAACGTTTCATTCTCTTGAGTTAAATCAATAGTATCTTTGGCGGTATATTTTACAAATATATTGCTGATCAATGGCACCTCAGGCATGGAAGGAAAATAAATATCCGGTTCATTTTCATTCTCATCAGTCACGAGTGCTTTATTGATAAGCCGTGCATTTTTCAGCATGTGTTTCGACAGAATTTCCTGATATCTTTTTTGACCAAATCCATCCTCCGGCGTTTCGAGGATAATTTTTAAATAGCCTGAATTCGTCTTGGAATTAAATTCATTTTGATATTCAAGGTAATCATTTGTTTTATATCCCAAATTCTTCAAATCTTCATGATTCAAATGATAATGTGTATATAGATATTCATCTTTCAATTTATCACTTCCTATACGATCAATGGTTTGAAAAAGCGGCCTTATGAATGGCTCTAATTTGAATTCACCATCTGATAAATTACCAATCCGAACATTAAAATCATCATATTTTATATTGTAATCTTCGTATTTCTGATTAAATAGACCGGGAGTCTTTGGCAAGTCGAACCATTCAATTTCAATATCAAGTTCTGCGATATTCTTCTTAAATATTTCCTGGCTTCCTAACAAAAAATATGAATTTTTACCTGGAGTTGGTCCGAAAGGAAAGAACGGTTGGGCACTATCTATTAGCCCAAACTCATTATAAATAGATAGATTTCGAATATTTTCCACCTTGGCGTCAATGACGACGTCTTGAAGGATAAGCTTTTGTAGAAATGAATATAAATATGGCTCTCTGTCATTATTTAGTAAAATGACCATTGTTGGCTGAACAGTTGATACAAATTTACCATAATGTAAG